>ENA-UOOI01000083-UOOI01000083.1-fermentation-metagenome-genome-assembly--contig:-NODE-83-length-113358-cov-7.356204_pt1 | contig 113358 bp, 93 predicted proteins | sample MGYA00245779_ERZ724027 | MGnify/ENA primary metagenome ERZ724027 (study PRJEB28704, sample SAMN03018318) | fermentation metagenome | biome: anthropogenic terrestrial biome; feature: soil; material...
TATTTTTCTAGGAACATATTTTGAAGTTCTTCATGAGCTTGAGCAAAGCCCTTCATTTTTCGGGTTGACCATTTAGAGTTACAGTCAATCACTTTGAAATAAATAACTTTGCTAAGAGAATCTTCGGTAGGAAACGAATTTTTAATTTTAGTAAGCCTACGAGCTTCTTTGTTTGAACCTTTCAATCCAATTAGTTGTATAAATAGCTTTTCTAATAGCAAGAGGATAACTGTAATAAGTGAATAAACTGCTATTATTGTTCCAAAAATCAACAACTTTTGGGTAGAGCTTCACCCATTTTGTAGAGAATTCATCAAGCATGATCATAGCTTGGTCTTTAGTTGGAGACTCGTAAACAGATTTGAGATCTTGAAGTATCTCAGATAAATCTTTCTTACGTACTTTGCGAATGGTATTTCTAACTTTGTGAACAACACAACTTTGTACATCTGCTTTCGGATAGACTTTGTTAAAAGCCTCTTCTAGCCCAGGTAATCCATCCATAACGCCTAGAAGAACATCAGTAGCACCCCTTTCTTTAAGAGAGGAAAGAATCTCTTCCCAAACATAAGAACTTTCGGTTGTCCCAATGTAGAAATCTAATACTTCACGATATCCTTCTTCGTCGATTCCCAAAATAAAATACACAGAGTCATTGGCAACTGTATCCCGGCGTAGTTTAACACTCATAGCATCTATAAAAAGTACACTGTAACGCTTATTAAGTTTTCGCTGCCGCCATTTCATTATTTCCTCAATAGCCACATCGGTGATATTGCTTACAGTTGTTGGACTATAGCTATTACCATAAAGCTTCTCAATAATAGAGCCAACATCACGTGTTGAAACTCCGTTAGCATATAGCTGCATAATCATATCTTCAAGCCAACCATCATGACGTTGATAAGGTGGAATGAGTTGTTGCCGGAACTCATCATTACGATCTCGTGGTATATTAAGATTCTCTATTTTGCCATATTTGGTTTCTTATGATCTCTTATAAAAACCGTTACGCGAATTGCCTGAGTTATGGCCTTCCGGTGAGTATTTCTCATACTTTAATAACTCAGTAAGCTCAGCTTTCATCAGAGTTTCCATCATATCTTTGATCATTGATAACAAAAATTCTTCTAAACTTATATTTACGTATAGGATTTCTTTAAGTTTTTGGGTATCATTAAACATAGAGAGGTCCTCCTTCGGGGTTTGGTTTTGCTCAAAAAACTTATACCCGAATTTAAAGGACTTCTCTCTTATTTACACAAGATATTTTACACTATCTGATGGGATAATAAATCCAAGCTATATAGCATTTGTAGATAATACTTGATTGCATGCGTCAATTGCCGATAAATATACACAACAGTCACAAATAGAAAAAGAGCGCCTTATAGAAGAAAATCAGGAAAAGGAATTTTATGACTGCCAGTGGAAGTTAAGATTGAACAAAATATTCATCTCAAGTTGCTTCTATGTGAAGATGATTGTTATATAGACTACTGTATGGAAACAGCAATAACAAGACATAAAGTAAGGTAATTGCATACAACATAAATGAATAAGCAGGAAGAAAAGCTTTTAGATGGTATAAATATGATCAGGATCATAAAACTGCTAAAAAAGAACAAGTTATTATTATAGTTGCAATAAAGGATAATATTAGGAAAGGTGCCTTTTAATGTTTATATAAGCTTAATTCTTAGCTTATACAAAAAAGTTGCAGGTAATACCAATTAATGGGATCAGAATCAGCCTTATTTCCCAAAGGTTAAGAGTAAAATATATGGAATCTAATACATAAAGACCAAGGAGGATATGACTATGGGACAGCTAGTACGAGAGCAGGTACTAAAAGGTACTTTCCTGACCCTGTTTTTTATCTGTATGTCGTATGTATCTGTAGCTGCACCATTAAGTCAATTGATTCTGCACGAAAAGAAGTCTCATTTTGTGGGTGCAGAGCTAACTGGTGTTAAATGGCAAGGTGAGGAACTAATTCTAGATGAGAATGGACTAAATAAGGGAGAAGGAAGCATAGTTTCTGCTGTTTTAAAAACAACTTTTCCTTTTAATAATGTTGTTCCATCCTGGAATTGTATTGCTCCCCCCAAAACGGGGATTCGGGTAGAACTAAGAGCTGGCCGGGGAGATGATAACTGGACAGACTGGTATGAAATTTCCCAATGGGGCAGAAATATATCTGCAAGAGGGCCAGGACTAAAAAAATCTTGGCATGGTTATGTCGATGCTGATACGCTTGAACTATATCAAGAGTATGACTACATACAATATAGGGTAATTCTTCTTTCTGGAGATCGTGTACAAACCCCTAGAGTCAGGCGTCTTGGAATTGTAGTAGTTGATAAGTTTAAGCCGGGACTTCAAAACGACCAGAAATCATGTAAGGCTTGGGGAAAGAGCCTTGTTGTTCCGTATTTTTCTCAAATGGTAGAAGAACCAAGTATCGCTGGTCGTATCTGTGCTCCAACATCGATGACAATGGTACTTAACTTTTTTGCAAATAACTTGCAAACAAAAGAAGTCGCTGATCTAGCGTATGATGCATTTAACGGAATCTATGGTAATTGGCCTTATGTAGCTGCAGTGGCAGGAGAGTTAGGATTAAAATCGTATGTAACTAGGTTTCCTGACTGGCGAGGGGTAGAAGAACAAATAATTAAAGGATATCCAGTTATAATAAGCATCCGCTTTGGTACTAATGAGCTTAAAAATTCTCCAATTCGCTCTAGTAATGGTCACATAATAGTAGTTAGAGGATTTACAGAAGATGGCCAGGTAATTTGTAATGACCCAGCTGCGTACGGGAAAGCTCAGGGTCAAGTGGTTTATGATAGAGAAGAGCTAAGAAAAGCATGGAGCAACGGTGTAGCCATTATCACCGAACCAGAAACTAAAGCGGGTATCAATCCTTGGTATGTTTTAGGCGGGGTAGCTGTTGGAGTAATTACCTCTATTCTCCTTTGGTTACTCTTAAATAAATAAGTTGATTTGATTGCTAAGGAACTAATATAATGATGATCTGAGCAATCAGTTATTGCATCAAAAAGCAGGAAATGATTTTATTATGGAGTGATAATGCCAGAGGAAAGGGGGGGAGGTTGTGTATTGGCTTATATTTCGCTTGCATGAGTTTTGGCAGTCGAACAAAGGCCGACGGTTAACAATTATGACCGTACCTGACGGACATGGCGAAGTTCGAACAATATCGGTACCTGTATTAGGTATATATATTGTCTCTATTATAACTTTTGTAGCTTTATTTGCTACAACTATTATTGTTTGGAACTACTACTCAGTGCGGAGTAACTATACAACTACCTTTGAATTGCTTCAGAAAAAGAACAATCAGTATGAAGCTGTTATGGAAGGTTCGAAAGAACAACGAGAAGTAGTTGAGTCCCTATTGAACGAGACTGAGCAACTTAAAGATAGGCTAAAGCAATTAGAGGGAGTTTTTCATGATGTAAATCGATTATTAGAGCAGACGGGAAAAAAGCCAGTAAAGCTTCCCCCGATGCCTGAAAAACCCAAAAACCAAACTACAGCATACAAACCAAATTCTAAGTATGTTGTTAACAGGTTAAGTAATAACAAAAGCAATTCAGTGGCAATTGCAGGTGTAGCTTTGGCAGCAGCAACTGAGAATTATGTTCCCGAAAGATCAGAACAAGAATTAGCGGTAGCTCTACAAAACGAATTAACTTTTTTAAGAGGAGCTCTTCCCGAAACCGAAAATACTGCTAATAAAATTAAGAACACTTTAACGAAGAAAAAAGACCAGCTAGATAGGACACCAAGTATTTGGCCGGTTAGAGGATATATTTCGTCTTCATATGGTTGGCGAAATCACCCTGTTACCAAAATACCGAAAAGACATGCAGGTATGGATATTTCCGTACCAAGAGGAACTCCAGTAAAAGCTACTGCTCTGGGGAAGGTTACAAGAACAGGTTATGTTGCTGGGTATGGGATATTGGTTGAGGTTGATCATGGTAATGGCTTAAAAACACTTTATGCGCATAATTCACGTGTTTTAGTTAAAAAAGGTGAAATGGTAAAGAAAGGCCAAGTAATTGCTTATTCTGGCAATACTGGCGTATCTACCGGTGATCATCTTCATTATGAAATTAGAAAAAATGGCAAGGACATAAATCCCGCCAACTATCTGCCTTAGGAGCTGATTAAATGTTTGGGAGAAAAACTCCAGTAAAAAATCTTGTGTCAGCTGATGAGACTGACGGGAGGAAATTAAAAACTATGAGTACGCAAAAAACTGTAGACACTGTAATTGGAAAGAATACTGAGCTTACCGGAACCATTAAATCATCGGGCACTGTTCGTGTCGATGGAAAATTTGATGGTGATATTGATACTACTTCTGATTTGGTTATAGGTGAAGGCGGTTTTGTTAAAGCCAAAGTTAAAGCCCAAAATGTGATTATTGCAGGTCATATGGAAGGCGATCTCGAAGCCAAAAGTCGCTTAGAAATTGTTCCTACAGGTTCATTGCAAGGTAATGCTAAAACTGGAGTTTTAGTAATTGAAGAAGGAGCCATTTTTAAGGGACAAGTTGAGATGGCTACAGGGAACAACCCAGTAACCCAGACATTGACACCGAAAAAAGAAGTAGTACAAGTATCCGCTAAGGGTACTACTACTACTGTAAAGTAAATAAACAAAGAAACTGAGGTTATAGCCTCAGTTTCTTTGTTTATATTTAGGTAACGGGAGATGAATTAGGCAAGATTTATTCTAACCATTTAGATGCGGCGGAATCATCTAGGGGTATTGTAATTGGCAGACTATTAACAGTAGTATTTATTGCTGCACACATTAACTCTGCTATATCCATAACTAAACTTAAACGGGTGTTTTGCAATACAAAGTATTCCATAAAACCACCAACATTAACTATACCGACTAGATTCATATCGCCTACTTCTGGTAGATCTTTATTAACACCTGTTCCAGGTTTAAGGGATCCTTCTTTTAAACTAAGATAACCAACACTTTCTGTTTGGCCTAGACAAGCATCAATGGCAATAATAAAGGGGTCATTTAATTCTCGATTAATGAGGTGTATCTTTTCTTCGAGGTTGGCTGCATGAACAGGATCATCAAGTGTACCATAAACAGGGAGGGTGGGATTAGCTCTACTAAGAAGTGTTCCTGTTAGTGGACCTAACGAATCTCCAGTTGAGCGGTCGGTACCAATACACACAATGGCAAGCCGTTTACCTGTGGGTAAGAAGCGTGTTTTTAGCCTACGAGTTAATTCTTCAGCTAAACGAGTAATGGCAAAAGTATCTTTGTAATAAAGTCTAAACTGCTGTACTTGTCCCCCAAATGGCCACATGAGCATCTTCCTCTCTGTTGGGCTGGTAAAACACTCACAGACAGTATATGTAGATAATGACTAAATATGCCTAAGAAATAAAAAAAACTGTGCAAAGCATTTTCTGATTGCACAGTTAATAACTATATGGCGCGGCTACCAGGAATCGAACCTGGGCAACCGGCTCCGGAGGCCGGTGCTCTATCCCCTGAGCTATAGCCGCGTATTGACTGGTTAACATTATAACATAAGCGTAGTTAAGCTACAATACTAGGACAATTTCTTATTATTGTATACCTGGGATAATACTCTTCTTATGGTATAATATTTTTCATAGTCGAGGTTTATTTTGCCTTAAGCAAAAAAGAGATACTCTTAGTAATAGATTAGGAAGGGAGCAGAGTCTGTGCTAACAAGTGGAATTATTGGGTTACCTATGGTTGGAAAAACCACGGTATTTAATCTACTGACTCTGTCGCAGACAGAAGTGTCTAGTTTTTATTCAGGTAAAGTTGCATCTAATGTCGGGATGGCTAAAGTACCAGATCCACGTATGGACAAGCTAAAGGAAATGTATCAGCCAACAAAGTTTACACCAGCTGTCATTAAAGTTACAGATGTGCCGGGTTTAGTGTCTGGTTCAAGCGAAGGCAAAGGTACAGGTAACAAATTCTTAGCCGATGTTAGACAGGTTGACGCATTAATTCAGGTTATTAGAGCTTTTCAAGGAACAGTTCCCCATGTAGAAGGCTCAATTGACCCAGTCAGAGACTACAACATTCTAACTACAGAACTCATTTTAGCAGATCTACAGATTATGGAAGGACGCTTAGAGCGTCTTACTACTGGTAAAAAGAAAAAGGTAGAAAATTACGAAAAAGAATTAGCGTTAGTAGAAAAATGTATTGCTGCTTTGGAAGAGGGCATACCAATCAGTGCTCTAGAGCTTACAGAAGAAGAACTTCTCTTTATGAGAGACTTTGGGTTACTAACCCCAAAGCCAATGCTTCTCGTGGTTAATGTTGACGAAAATCAATACAAAGAAGGGAATTACCCGGGTAAAGATGAATTAGAAGCAATTGCTTTAGACCACAAATATCCTCTAGTCGTGATTTGTGGTCAGCTAGAGATGGAGATAGGACAACTTTCCGCGGAAGAAAAAGAACTTTTTATGGATGATTTGGGCATCGCTGAACCTGGTATAGCTAAGATTGCTAGATCGGCGTACAGTTTACTAGGTTTGATCTCTTTCTTTACTGTCGGGACAGATGAAGTTAGAGCATGGACTATTAAAGCGGGTGAAAATGCTAAAGAAGCCGCTAGTGCAATCCATTCAGATATATCTAGAGGATTTATTAGAGCTGAAGTAATAGCTTATAAAGACTTTATTGAGGTTGGTTCAGAAGCGAAAGCGAAGGAAAAAGGCGTTTTCAGATTAGAAGGCAAAGATTATTTGGTTCAAGATGGTGATGTTATTAGTTTCCGTTTCAATGTTTAACATTAGTATTGCTTGAGGAGGTTATCTTTATGTTTTTTGACAACCTAGCCCAGTTTGACCCTGAAGTAGCTGCTGCTATTTCCAAAGAAGCTGAACGTGAAAACGACAAGCTCGAGTTGATTGCTTCGGAAAATTTTGTTTCTAGAAGTGTTTTAGCTGCTCAAGGTTCGGTTCTTACCAATAAATATGCTGAAGGCTATCCTGGAAAGAGATATTATGGTGGTTGCGAATATGTCGATATAGTAGAGAATTTAGCTATTCAAAGAGCTAAAGAACTATTTGGAGCTGAGCATGTTAATGTCCAACCTCACTCTGGTGCTCAAGCAAATACTGCTGTTTATTTTGCTATGCTAAAACCAGGTGATACTGTTATGGGCATGAATCTGGCCCATGGAGGTCATCTAACACATGGCCATCCTATAAATTTCTCTGGTACTTATTTTAATTTTATTCCGTATGGTGTAGATAAAGAAGCCGAAAGAATCGATTATGATGAACTTGAAAGACTAGCGTTGGAACATAAACCAAAGTTAATTGTAGCTGGAGCTAGTGCTTATCCTCGGATCATTGATTTTCCTCGCTTAAAATCAATTGCTGATAAAATAGAAGCTAAGTTAATGGTAGATATGGCCCATATTGCTGGATTGGTGGCAGCAGGTTTGCATCCTTCGCCTGTGCCCTATGCTGATTTTGTTACCACAACAACCCATAAAACGCTTAGAGGACCACGTGGTGGATTAATTATGTGCAAAGAGGAATATGCTAAAGCTATCGACAGAGCAATTTTCCCGGGTACGCAAGGTGGTCCCTTAATGCATGTTATCGCCGGTAAAGCTGTAGCTTTTAAAGAAGCATTAGATCCAAGTTTTAAACAATACCAGTTACACATTATCGAAAATGCTAAAGCATTAGCAGAGGGCTTAATAGCACGTGATTGGCGTCTGGTTTCTGGTGGGACGGATAATCATCTAATGCTAGTTGATGTAAAAGCCAAAGGAATGACAGGCAAGGATGCCGAACATTTATTAGATAGTGTGGGAATTACTGTTAATAAAAACGCAATTCCTTTTGACACGGAAACGCCATTTGTTACTAGCGGTATTCGATTGGGAACACCAGCACTTACATCTAGAGGTATGGGTAAGAAAGAGATGGCTAAGATTGCCGAAATAATTAATCTTACTTTAATAGAAAAAGATGAAGCAAAGGCTAAATCTATGATCCGTGAACTAACAGAAGCGTTCCCACTTTATAAAGATATTCGTACAATGTACAGGGAGGCTTTGGGAAATGCATGATCTAAGAGAGATACGTGAAAATCCAGACAAGTTTAGAACTGGTCTGATTCGTAGAGGAGAAGATCCAACAGTTATCGATCTTATCCTAAATCTCGACGAACAAAGAAGAGGCACTATCTTAGAAGTTGAAAACAAAAAAAGTAGAAGAAATAGTGTTAGCCAACAAGTTGGTGAACTCAAGAAAAAAGGCGAAGATACGACTTCTATCATAGAAGAAATGAAAGCTCTTGGTGAAGAGATTAAGGCTTTAGATGAAAAGCAAAATGAAACCGAGAATAAGATCGATGAGTTGTTATTAGGAATACCTAATGTTCCCCATCCATCTATCCCTGATGGTAAAGATGACAAGGAAAACGTAACAGTTAACTTGTGGGGTGAACCAACTAAATTCGCTTTTGACCCTAAAGCCCACTGGGATTTAGGGACTGCATTGGACATTCTCGATTTTGAACGTGCAGGAAAGATTACAGGTTCTCGTTTTACCATATTGAAGACTCATGCTGCTAAGATGGCTAGAGCTTTAATAAGTTTTATGATTGATGTTCATACAGAAAAGCATGGCTATTCAGAAGTTTACCCCCCTTATATGGTCAATACAGCTAGCATGACTGGTACTGGACAGTTACCAAAGTTTGCTGAGGATGCCTTTAAGGTTAGTAACACAGATTATTGGTTGGTCCCTACAGCAGAAGTTCCAGTCACCAATATGTACCGAGATGAGGTACTAGATATAGCAGAATTACCAAAATACCATGTAGCATATACAGCTTGCTTTAGAGCTGAAGCTGGTTCTGCTGGTAGAGATACAAGAGGTTTAATCAGACAACACCAGTTTGATAAGGTTGAACTAGTTAAATTTGTTTTGCCCGAAGATTCCTATGCTGAATTAGATAAGCTAGTTGCTGATGCTGCTGAGATATTACAACTATTGAAATTACCTTATAGAAAGATAATGATGTGTACTGGCGATGTAGGCTTTAGTGCTGCTAAAAAGTTCGACTTGGAAGTGTGGATGCCTAGCTACAACAATTATGTTGAAATTTCATCCTGTTCAAATTTCGAAGCCTTCCAAGCTCGTAGAGCAAATATCCGTTTTAGAAGAAGTCAAGGTGCTAAACCTGAATTTGTACACACTCTTAACGGCTCAGGATTAGCAGTAGGTAGAACACTAGCAGCAATCCTAGAGAATTATCAAGCTGAAGATGGTTCCATTATTGTTCCAGAAGTATTGCGTCCCTACATGGGAATCGATAAAATAAGCAAATAATAATAATTTGACCCACTTTGTAGTGGGTCAAATTTTACCTAGTAAAACTAACTAAGAAGAGGTGATTTATATGGATGCAATTAAAGTGGAAGATCTTTCGTTTGGCTTTAATAAGCAGATTTTGATAAATCATCTCTCCTTATCAGTAAAGAAGGGCGAATCCATAGCTATTTTAGGGGCAAATGGTGCAGGGAAGACAACGTTTTTTAAAATATTATTGGGGCTCTACCCACCCTTAACTGGTAAAGTTATTATTTTAGGACGAGAAATAAAAAGGACAGAGGATAGGGTCTTTGCGCGAGAGAATATAGCTTATGTTCCTCAAGAACGAGTTCTGGGGAAGTTACCCATTACAGTTTTTGAGGCAGTACTTTTAGGACGGTATGGTAAAGGGTTTAAAGGGTTGAAGAAACCACATAAGAGTGATCGAGACGCTGTTTTGGTAGCGTTAGAGATGGTTGGCATGGAGAAACTGCAAAAAAGAGATGTTGCAGATCTTTCAGGGGGCGAGTTGCAACGTATGGCTCTAGCAAGGGCATTAGTACGAGATGCCAGCATTATTCTTTTAGACGAACCGATTGCTCATTTAGATAAAAGTGGTAAAGAGGAATTACCTTTACTAATACAAAGTTTGCAAAAGGAAAAGAAGTTTACTATGGTTACTATTACTCACGAAAGTATCAACATGGCTTTTGATCGAACATTTATACTTTCAGGGGGACAACTAAAGGAGACAACCAATGAGTATCCTAGCATATTTTAATTACCCTATATTTGTTCGGGCGCTACTAGCATCAATACTTGCTGGTGGAATCTTGTCTTTAGTAGGAGTGGCCATAGTAGTCTTAAACTTAACAACGATTAGATTTGCCTTAATGCATATCGCCTTATTAGGTGCTTCCATTGCCATAATTCTTTCTTTTTCTCCTGTTGGAGGTGCTATGATAGCGATAGCTTGTGGTGCTTGGCTTTTAGGGCCAATTGCTGATCGTCTTAAAATAGACACTGCTCTAGGAGGAGCATTGTTTATGACGGGCTCCTTAGCGTTAGCATTTTTCCTTTTTTATCAAGCAGGGATACCTGCTATGGATGCTTTTGATGTCTTTACGGGAAATATATTGGCTCTAACTAAAGCGGATATCTACTCTTTGGCAATAGTAGCGGTAGTAGTTTTGATGTTAATAATAGTTTTTTATAGAGAAATACAATTGATGCTTTATAACAGTGAACTAGCTGAGACACTGGGAATTAAAAGCAAATTTGTAAGGAATACTATTTTGTTAGTCTGTGGCTTATCCTTAGGTGTGGCCATGAGGTTAGTTGGTGCTTTATTAGTTGATGCTATAATTCTTTTACCAGCATTAGGAGCCTTACAGATAGGAACAGGATTAACTTCTGTTTTAGTTGCTACTTCAGTTTTAGGGTTGTTTTCTACTGTGGGAGGTTTATTGCTCGCTCTTAAGTTTAACTGGCCTTTAGGAGTTACAATAACTCTTACAGGAGTTTTGGTATTGGGAATAGTAACTATAGTTAAAAGCATTATAAACAAGGTTCAAATACATAATAGGAGGGATGCCAAATGAATAGCTACAGAAAAATAACTATCTATTTATTGTTACTAGTAAGTCTAAGTATTTTAGCAGGAGCCAAAGGGATAGTAGCTTCAACTAGTTGGGTAGGAGCAATAGCCAAAGCAGCAGGAGCCAATGATGTGACAATTCTAGCGCCAATTGAATTGAGACATCCTCCCGAGTATGATTATAAGCCACAGGATGTAGTTAAAGCTTTAGAAGCGGATTATATTGTTTGGGCTGGGTATGAACCCTTTGTAAAAAAGCTAACCGCTGCCTATCCCGAAATTGAGAGTAAGCTAATTGCGGTACGTACTACCAACATTCCTGATAATCTGGTTAACATGACAAGAATGTTAGCTACTAAATTTGGTACAGAGAAAAACCAACAAGTTTGGGAAGCTATTTTTTTAAGCGAGATGACATCGTATAAGGAAAGGGCTACTAAGGCGCAAGTTAATACCCAGAAGGTAGCTGTTAGTGTACACCAAGCAGAATTAATTACCTGGTTGGGTTACGATGTTGTTAAAACCTTTGGAAGTAATCAGCTTACACCAGCTGATATTGCCCAAATAAACCAAATACAACCTGATTTAATTATCGATAACTATAACTCCCTAGATGGCAAGTTATTAGCAGAGCACTCGCAATATGTAATCTTGTTTAACTTCCCAACCAAAGATTATCCAGAGTTATTAGATGTTTTATCTGAGAATATTAAAAGGCTAGGGCTTTAACCAAAAGTCGAGAGTGTTTTGCAAGACTGTTTTTGGGGAAAGAGAAACAGAATCTAAGATAATGGTATCAAGCTGACTCAAAGAAGCTAGTTCCAAGTAACGATCTTGACTACGCATATAGTGGTCGAGGATTGTGTCTAGATCTTGACCATAGCGGCGAATGTAGTAGATAAAGCCAGTGTTTTTGCGTTCTTTTAGTCGTTCGCGAAATTCATCTCGCTCGATGGTAAGAACAACTAATTTAGTGTTTAAGTTAGCTAATAGATGATCAATATAAGCAACATCAAACCAAGACATATAAGAATAATAAGCTGTGTGAGTAAGATGAAAACGCTCCAGGACAAATAGAAACTGAGGTAACTCTTTATTAGTAAAACTACGTCTTTTCAATAGACTTGATTGCTTTACAAGGTGTAGGGTTATCTCTTCTAACAGTTTAATGTTAGCTGTTTTATCTATAAAGCCCCGGTTATAGTCCTTTTCTAATACTCTTTGCGTTAGTTCTTCATGATAAAAGAGTTTAGTTGTACTACTATCTGCAACAAGTGGGTTTCTTTCTAAAGCATTAATTAATGTAGTTTTGCCAGTTAAAGGAATACCTTCGATTATTAGGCCTAAAGACATCCTAGTTACCTCCCCTAGAGTGTTAGAATAAATGCATTTGCTTCCCTTTTTACTTGCCATTACGAAGTTATTTATGGTATACTATCCGTGTTGGAGGGGTGACCGAGCGGTTGATGGTAGCGGTCTTGAAAACCGTCGTCCTGCAAGGGACCGTGGGTTCGAATCCCACCCTCTCCGCCATTTATAAGAATAATAGAAGCAGGGCTAAGCCCTGCTTTTTATTTTGAAGACCATGATTCGGGGAGAGGGAGTTCAACCCCAAATGTGCTACCTTCACCAGGGTTACTTCGTACAAAAGGTTTACCGTTATGTTCTTCGGCGATATGCTTAACAATAGATAAGCCTAATCCAGTACCTCCTTGAGCTCTGGAGCGTGCTTTGTCAACACGGTAGAAACGTTCGAAGAGTCGCGATTGTTCCTCAGGTGGTATACCGGAGCCTTTATCTGTAACAGAAAGGATAATATTCCTTTGATTTTGTTTGGCAGTAATTTTAATAGAACCTTTATCTGAGTACTTTATAGCATTATCGATAAGATTGATTAGGATTTGCTTGATTTGATCTCTATCACCATAAATGTCTAACTTACCTTGGAAATCAAGTATAAGGCCTTTTTGATCAGCTTTAGCTAAGAAAAGCATTTCTAGTTCTCGCCACAGTGGTTCTATGGGGAAGACTGTCTTTTTCAAAGTAGTGTGGCCTGATTCCAATCTAGATATAGTTAGTAAATCACTAATTAGATTAATCATTCTTTGGGTTTCAGTGTACATAATCTCTAAGAAATGTAATTCTGTTTCACGATCTAATTCATTATCTCGCAAAGTTTCAATGAATCCATTAACTGAGGTAAGAGGCGTTCTTAACTCGTGTGAAACGTTACTAACAAAGTCACGTCGTACTCGTTCAAGACGCTTGATTTCCGTAAGATCATGGATTACCCCTACAGCGCCAATGATCTGATTGTTTTCGTCCTTTAAGGGAATACTCCGGATTTCCATTTGGCGCTCTCCCTTTTCCCACAGGGAAAATTGCTGGGCCACCAGTTGACCATTTTCCAAGGCATTAGTAAAAGCAGTAATAACTTCGGGAGTTCTTATCATCTGCCAAAGAGGAGAACCTACTGGATTAGAAGTGAAATTGAAAAGGTTGCAGGCTTGGGGATTAATTACGGTGATATTTTTGTTGCGATCAATAGTAATTAAACCATCCGCCATAGAAGTGATGACTGCATTAAGTTTATTACGTTCACTAGTCAAATCGCTAATAGTAAGCGACAAACGGTCAGCCATCAAGTTAAAAGAAGTAGCTAAAGTAGCAATTTCATCTGTACCTGTAGTGGAGATTCTCGAAGAAAGATTGCCTCTAGCAATAGCTTCAGCAACATCAGTGATCTCTGTTAAGGGATTAAGAATTTTTTTGTTCCAAGCGAAAGCGAAGATAGAGCCAAAAAAGATAGCAAAGGTAGTTGCGAGAAAGCTAATTGTGCGTAGTTGTATCAAAGAATTATTGACCATAGTTAAGGGGATCGCCACGCGAAAGATAATTCCATCTTTATATAAAGCAGCATAACGCAAACTAGTTCCTAGTGTACTGCTAAATCTACTGGAATAACCCTGTCCTTTAATTAGAGCAGTTTTAACTTCAGGTCTATCGAGATGTTTTTCCATAGCTTGGGGATTTTCTTCGGATTCAACTAGCACAGTTCCAAACGAATCAATGATGGTGACACGCAGACCAAGACTATGGGCTATATGAGTAACTGGTTCAGGATAACTGTCAGCAATTAACTTGGCTTGTCTTAAAAGGCTTTCATCTACGGTGCTGACAAATCTAGCGCCAATTAACTTTTCAGAGACAATTGATGTAGAACCAAAAACAATTAACAATAAAGAAACATAGCCTATTAAGAGTTTAGTGGTTAAACTGCGGTAACGTTTCAATTAAACCACATCCTCAGGAAAGATCTTCTTTCATCTTATAGCCAATCCCATGGACTGTTTCGATATAAAGTGGGTTATTTGAGTCATCCCCTAATTTTTGTCGTAGATGTCTAACATGGACATCGACAGTTCTGGTCTCACCTTCGTAATCATAGCCCCAGACAGTAGAGAGTAGATATTCTCTAGTTAGGGTATGGCCTCTGTTAACAAGAAAGACACGTAACAATTCAAACTCTTTAGGGGTGAGGTCTAGTTCTAGTTCATTGATAGATGCTATATGTTTGCTTTGATCTAGATGAATGGGTCCATGACTTAGTATAGTAGGAGAGTCGATAGGTATATTTTCAACAACGCTTCGTCTTAAAACAGCTTTAACTCTAGCTACTAACTCTCTTGGGCTAAACGGTTTAGTGATATAATCATCTGCACCTACTTCCAGCCCGACAATTTTGTCAATTTCACTATCTTTGGCAGTGAGCATAATAATAGGTACATTAGATTTTTTCCTTATCTGTCGACATACTTCAACACCGTCTAACTCGGGAAGCATTAGGTCTAAAACTATTAAATCTGGTTTTTGGTTTTGAAATGCTTCCAATGCTTGGGAGCCTGTACCTGCAGTGTGTACCTCAAAACCGTTTACTCTCAAATTGTAACTCACTAACTCGCGAATAGAAGGTTCATCGTCCACCACTAGAATAATTTGTGGCATGGCAAGACCCACCTTTAGTTATTAAGTTTGTCTCATTAAGAGAGACTTGTTGTTAAGAGTATGATACCATATTAAGGGACATGTTTCTTTGAGAATACGTAAAATTTCAGTTAAAGCATTGGTAGTGTCTTAGACAACTAGATGTTTAAACAATGCTATATTGGTTAGCTGGGTTTTCTGTCCAAATTAGGGAATGAACCAAGGGAAAACCAGAGCACATATCGTTAAAAAGCTATTGCCAAGTAGGGGCCTCTATGTTATTATAAGTCTGTCAGCTTTTTGCGGAGGAATACCCAAGTTGGCTGAAGGGGCGGGTTTGCTAAACCTGTAGTAGGGCGTTAGCTCTAGCGAGGGTTCGAATCCCTCTTCCTCCGCCATTTTTATAGAATTTTAGTCACTCAAGAGGGTGGCTTTTTTTATTTTCCAGTGGAAGGGTTTTAAGGTAAATAAGAAGAAATTTTTCATTAAGAGAACTTTAGGGGGTATATTTATGAAACAGGGCAGAATTCTTGTGTTGATCTTGTTGGTAGCTTTAATTGTTACAACAGGTGCTATGGCAAAAGAACTCTCAGCTGTCAAAGCTCCTAAGGGAATGAAAATTGATGGAAAATTAACCGAATGGGAAAAAGCCAAAAAGTATGCACTTAAAATCGATAGTCTCGAATATCTCGTTGCGGGGTCAGCATCAGAGTATGAAGGTAACAAAGATATTGCTGGTACTTTCTATGTTATGTGGGATTCCCAATACCTTTATGTAGCAGCAGAGATAACTGATGATAAAATTTTTGTAGATCACACCGGAGCCTATCTTTTTCAGTCTGATGGCATTCAAGTTTTTGTTTCTTTTGATGGTGTTGGCTATGATAGAACTAGTTATGGACCAACAGATTTTCAATTTGGCTTTGCTCCACAAGTTAAAGGTGGCTTTGCAGAAAGTCATGTTTGGAATAACAATCACAAGTTCACTGACCTACAGTTTGAATCATCTACCTCAAACGGTGGTTATATTCTTGAGATTGCCATACCCGCATATGAATTTGATGCCGAACTAGAAAAGGGGATGCTTTTAGGCTTTGATCTAGGTATAACTGACACTGATTATGAAAAAACACCTCAACAAAATTATTTAATTCTCAGCAAGCATGGTGATGGGTGGGGCAATGTAAGTCGTTTTTTAGAGTTGTTACTTATTGATTAAGTAAGTATGGGCCTGGTACTTCGCCAGGCCCTTTTCTAGATTTTAGTGAGATCTATGTATTAATTGACTACGCCAGTTATCTTTATCGTAAAATTTGCATATTCTTCTGTTGATAGTTTATAACTAAAGCTAGTTAATCATATGGGAGCAGAAAGGGTGACTTACCTAGTGCTCTACATTTTTTTGGCGATTTTAATAATACTTGTCGATGTTTTGTTAAACAAACTTTGGTTAACTCATAGTTGTTACCGATATAAAACAGAGATAGCCAATCTGATTAGAGTCGGGTTTACCATTGTTATGTCTTTAGTTTTTAACCTACCACTTGGCTTTTCTGGAATCAATAGTGGTTGGCAAACTTGGTTACCTTTTTTTCTCGGCATAGGCTTGTTTGCCATTAGCTATTTTTCCTTGCAAATTGCTTATAAAGAAGGAGTTACCCACGAATATATACCACTTAATAACTTACTTGATGGTTCGTTGGGAGAAAAGGTTTTACTTTTAGGTTTATTTGTGCCTTTAGGTGAAGAGTTGTTCTATCGAGGGTTAATACAAAATTTGTTTGTTAAAGCCATTGGTGCTCTTGGCGCTATTTTGCTCACTATCCTAGTATTTGTAGGTATCCATTATGGTAATGTTATAAGTGGATTCGAGACTAAGGAGCAGTTTTTTAGTATGCTGCTTGGTCGTTTGCTCCTTACTTCAGTATTAGGCTGGCTTTATCTAGAGTCTCAAAGTATTTGGTTACCAATCTTTATCCATGCTCTTCAAGATCTGGGGACCTACCTGATTGTGTATGGAAAAGAAAAGAAGTTAGGCAGCTCTAAGCCACCTAACCTCTTAGGAGAGAAGGACTCGAGGACTGACATTTAACCCTCGGGCAATAATATTTATCGTGGGTTCATCTGGTTGTGCACCTTGTAGGTACCGAGAAATTTCTTGGAGAGACAACCCCGTTATATCCGCAAGTTCATGTGGGCTCATACCCTTTAATTCCAACACTTCATATAGAGCTATTGAAAATGAAGACGGTGCTTCTTTGGTAGCTGCTACTTGTATTTTGGGTTCTTCGACATTATTGAGGAAGTCCATTCGCGCAGTTTTAACTAGCTCCGCAATATCGTCAACACCATCTGAAGTATCGAAATCATCTAACCCTGTGGATGTCTCCTTAGTCGCAGTGGATGTAAAGGACCAGATCCAATTAGCAAGCATCAGAAACAGAACTCCGAAAAACAAACCCATGTTGAGAGGGTTTTCCAACCAAATTAAAAGGCGGCTAGCAAAGGTTCCCCCGTTTTCGGATGAAATAAGTGGGAAGGCTAGGGTAACGCCAATTATTGCTAATGCCACTTGTAAAAAGAAGTGAAAGATTCCCCATCCCATTTGTCCATTGTAGATTTGGCCTAGTCCTGGTATGAGAAAAGAAAATACAGAGGCTAGACCTGGGTCACGGTTCTTCATATAAAATACGCTGCTCTTGGCGTGAGCCAGGCAGCTCCCCCCTTCCTAATCATTAGGTTATATCATTATTTCTATTGCTAGAAAGCATATCCTGCTTTGTTAAGGGTTATGTCTTCCTGAGACGTTTTAATTAATAACCAGTTACTTATAACGAAAGGTATTTTAAAAATAAAGACTTTGCTAACAAGATTCTAAAAAGCCAGCTGAATTAGAAAAGACGGTTTTAGTTGAGCCCCTTTCGCTCTCATGATATATTATTGAGAAAGAGCTTAACGTTTTTTGTAATATCACCTCGCTAAAGCGAGCAGTATAGAGGGGAGGAAACAAGCAGAAGTATTTGTTTCTGCTTGTGCAAAGAATGGGCATAGCCAAAGAAAGTGTAGTGGAAGCTATAGAAAACGCTTTAGCGTTACTTCCTGCCAAAGAAATTGAGAATCTCTTAGAAGTACCACCTAGTGCAGACTTAGGTGATTATTCATTTCCTTGTTTTACCTTAGCAAAGAAAATGCGGAAAGCACCAGCTATAATAGCAAAAGAACTTGCTGAGAAGATACCCCAAGATGATCTGTTCAACAGGATCGAAGTTGTAAATGGGTATGTAAACTTTTATCTAGATAAAGGCCATTTAGCAAACAAGCTTTTGCCAAAAATCAAAAAAGAAGCTATGAAGTATGGACAGAGTGATGAAGGTAAAAGTAAATCAGTGGTAATCGATTTCTCTTCACCTAACATTGCCAAACCATTTAGCGTAGCTCACCTCCGTTCTACTGTTATTGGTCATTCTTTATCGAGAATCTGGGAACATATGGGTTATAAAGTAGAACGCATTAATCACCTTGGCGATTGGGGTACCCAATTTGGTAAAGTAATTTATGCATATAAAAATTGGGGCGATGAACCCAGCTCGTATTCTAAGGGCTCAATTAGACATCTATTAGAACTCTATGTACGTTTTCATAAAGAGGCTGACCAAAATCCTAGCCTAGATGATGAAGCTAGACTATGGTTTAAACGGTTAGAAGATGGGGATAAAGAAGCTTATGTGCTCTGGGAACAGTTCCGGAAAACTAGCTTAGATTCATTGGTCGAAGTCTATGAATTAATGGGAATTACCTTTGATCACTACACAGGAGAGAGCTTCTATAACGATAAAATTCCTGGTGCCATTGAAAAACTGCAACCTTTTATGAAAGAAAGTGAAGGGGCAGAAATAGTAGAACTTAGTGACGATATGCCTCCGTTTTTGGTGAGAAAAAGCGATGGAGCAACTCTATATGGCACAAGAGATTTAGCTGCTGCAATTTATCGTCAAGAGACCTACAAATTTGCTAAAGCGCTTTATGTAGTTGGGGGCGAACAAGCTCTACATTTTAAACAGGTATTTGCTGTCTTAAAAAAGCTTGGTTATGATTGGGCAGATAATTGCGAGCATGTACCTTTTGGCTTGATGCGTTTTGGTGACATGAAGCTTTCTACTAGACAAGGTAATGTAATCTTTTTGGAAGATGTTTTAGCTAAAGCGATAGAGCTAACTAAATCGATCATCGAAGAGAAGAATCCTAATTTAGACAATAAAGAAGAAGTAGCTAGGGCAGTTGGCGTAGGCGCGGTAATGTTTAACGATCTACGCAACAACCGTATCAAAGATATAAACTTTGAGTGGGATGAACTGCTTAATTTCCAAGGAGACACTGGTCCTTATGTACAGTACACTCATGCTAGAGCCTGCAGTTTGCTCCAAAAAGGTGGAGTACCTGAAGCCGCTAATCTAAGTTTACTGCAGGAAGAAGAAGAAAAGGTTTTAGTTGCTTCTTTGGAAAGATTCCCAGAAGTAGTTGCCCAAGCAGCGAAAGGGAATGAGCCATCAACAGTTGCTAGGTATAGCTTAGGTTTAGCAAGAGACTTTAATAAGTTCTATCAAGCTCATCGCATAGCAGATGCAGAAGAAGAAGTTGCTAAAGCTCGCTTAATGCTAGTAGATGGTGTAAGACAAGTTATCGCGTTAAGTCTTTATCTTTTAGGTATAGAAGCACCAGAAAAGATGTAAGTTTAGCCTTGCCTTTTAGTATAAGTTAGAATGTAAAAATAAAAGCGATAATAAAATAAATTGGAGAGGACTTTAATAGTCCTCTCCAATTTATTTCAAAGAGTGTGTTGGCTTAAAATTTAAGGTTCAATATCCAGGCGTAATTGTTTACCAGCTGCCTTATTTAAAGAGACTTTATCATTAGGTGATTTAGTTGTTTGGAAAGTGGATGTATTTCTTTCCCAAAAAACACCATCGGTGTAGCCTTGAATGTCTCTATCGGTTTCAGCCATTTCCAGCCTTTTTTCTGCCCAAACACAATATAATTCGTTTTGCTCAATACCTACATATCTTCTGTTTAACTTTTTAGCCGTTACACTTGTGGTACCAGAACCTAAAAAAGGATCGAAGACGATATCACCTTCGTTAGAACTAGCGAGAATTAGTTTAGCAAGTAGTTTTTCTGGTTTCTGGGTAGGATGGGCAGTGTTTTCTGGCATTGACCAAAAAGGAATAGTTATATCCTCCCAAAAATTTGAGGGACAGGTATCGCGGAAATTGCCTTCCTCAGTTTCTTGCCAGTCTTTAGGCGTACCATCTACTCGGTAGGGTGCTATTACTTGTTTGCGTATCTTAACATTATCTAAATTAAATGTATAGGAATTAGATTTAGTCGCAAACCAAATATCTTCCATTCCATTTTTCCAATTAGCTTTAGCACCGCGCCCTTTTTCTCTTTGCCAGGTAATCCTATTTCTTACTTGAAAATAGTCCATTAATACGTTGCCAATAATTAAACTTGAGCGCCAGTCACAACAAACATAAATGGAAGCATTTTCTTTTAATAGAGGTATAACTGCTTCCAACCATTGCTTGGTGTAATTAAGATATTCTGAATCGCTAACTTTAGAAAAGACATTACCATGAAAGCTTTTATTTAAGTTATAGGGAGGGTCAACAATCAGCAAGTCGACAAAGTTTTGGGGTAATAATTTACAAACATCAGTAGTATTACCGATAATCGTCTTGTTTACTATAGCATTGATGTCGACATTTTTGTCTAAAGTAAGGCATCTATCTAAATAAGGTTTGCCTTCCTCAATACTAATGTCTAAAGTTTTGTTCCTAGCAGATTTTTTCTGTTTAGCCATAATTTATCTACTCCTATTTGGCACTTTATGTGTGTTACTGGTAGGTTTTAAGCCGTTTAATTATCCGGAATTTTTTCTCCCTTGGTAATGGGTTAGACACTCTTAAGGAGACATAGTTTAATGCATGTTTCTATAATTAACTGCCAAATCCCTTGCCTAAGAGGAAAGAAGCTAATCTAGTGGCTTTATGAACTTGCTGAAAATGGGTTTTTGGGGAATCACTTGTAGAAGTATCAGATTAACAAAAATTTAACAATGCTGACTCAACATGTGTCAAAGGGAAAAAGCTTTCCTAACTCAATTTTTTCACTAGCGATAAAACAAGTAAGTTATAAAGGTAAATGCGTAAACAAAGAGAAGAAATATTCAATGGTAATTACACATACATAAAAATATTCATTCGTATCTTAAAAGTCACAAATGTCAAATCTATGTTAAAGCTTAGTTTATTTAAGAGAAAGGAAATCCCGCAGAAATTTGAAGGCCTACATATTTTGTTCATAGATAACAAGTTATAGCATTTTACGATCAACATATTTCTGAAGTTTCCTAGGCTCTAAAAGAAGTCTTTCAGCAACTATCTGGCTTTTCGTTTCACTAATAGATCCTCTAAATTACGACCTGTCTAGTATGTCATGTCTCTCAATATTGGGGTTGATATAAACTAACAGATCATAAGGGGGGTTAGGAATGGGTAAAGTTTGTTGTTGTAACAAGGATTCTTTGGCCAAGCAAGATGAAGCGATTCAGAAATTGTTCCGTTCGTATGCACCAGGTGAAAAAGAAGCCCTGATACCAATCTTACAAGAAACGCAGGGGCTTTACGGCTATCTGCCCAAATCGATTCTTTATTTAGCTAGTGAGTACTTAAATGTTCCTGTCGGTAAAATTTACGGTGTAGCAACATTCTATAATCAGTTTCGCTTTGACCCAGTTGGTAAGTATTTAATCCAAGTATGTGCAGGGACAGCATGTCATGTTCGTGGTGGGGGACTTATATTACAAGCTTTAGAGTCAGAACTAGGTATAAAAGCTGGCGAAACAACCAAGAACAGCCTTTTTACCCTTAGTACAGTAGCTTGTTTAGGGGCTTGTAGCATGGCACCAGTCGTTACAATCGGTGGGGAGTTTCATGGACGCCTACAACCAAAAGACGTTGTTAAACTTCTCAGAGATTATGAGATGAAGGAGTGAAGAAACATTGAACAGTCTATTTACTCCTTGCTGTGAGAAGTGTACTCACACAAAGGAAACGCCATGTGCCGATTTAATTAAATGTGCTGTTGAAGGTCCAATTTGTCATGAAGATAAAAACTGTCACAAGGTAAAGCAAAATAGGCTTAAGTATTTGCAAGGGGCCGATTCAGACTTAACTTATGTATATATAGGTATGGGAACTTGCGGTTTAGCTGCGGGTGCTGATAAGATTTATAACTTTATGGCTAAACAGTTGGAAAAGAAAAAGATTCCTACTGTTATGAAAAAGGTTGGCTGTTTTGGTCTATGTACAGAAGAAATAATGGTTGATGTGAAGAAGCCTGGTTTCCCTCGAGTTTCTTTCGCTCAAGTTAATTTAGAAAGAGCAGCAGAGATTATCGATGTTTTTATTGAGCATGATACGATTCCCGAGGGTTATCTCTTGGGTACTGTACCGATGGGTTTGAGCTCAGATGATTCCTTACAAGACCAAGTTCACTATATTAATGACTTTCCAATGATGAAGAAACAGCAACGTTTAGTACTCCGTAATTGTGGCATTATTAATCCAGAATCATTAGAAGAGTATGTGATGAGAAGAGGTTATAAAGCTCTTACCAAAGTTCTTTTTAGTATGAAACCAGACGAAGTTATTACAGAGGTAATAGATTCTGGGTTAAGAGGCAGAGGCGGGGGTGGCTTTCCTACAGGTAAAAAGTGGCTATTTACAAGGAAAGCTGAAGGGAAAAGAAAGTTTTTAATCTGTAACGCTGACGAAGGTGACCCAGGAGCTTTTATGGACCGTAGTGTTTTAGAAGGAGATCCTCATAGTGTGATTGAGGGTATGATTATAGCTGCTTATGCTATTGGGGCAGAAGAAGGTTATATCTATGTAAGAGCTGAGTACCCATTAGCTATTGCTCGCTTGAAGAAAGCCATTGCTAATCTAGAAGCTAACGGTATTTTAGGTGATAACATTCTAGGTAGTGGTTTTAACTTTCATCTTAAAGTAAAAATGGGTGCGGGCGCGTTTGTATGTGGTGAAGAGACAGCCTTAATAGGTTCAATTGAAGGTAAACGCGGTATCCCTCGTCCACGACCACCATATCCTGCTAATTCTGGACTGTGGGGCTATCCAACCAATATTAATAACGTAGAGACATTTGCTAATGTCGCTTTAATTATTGATAAAGGAGCTAACTGGTTTAAGAGCATAGGTACACCTAAAAGTTCAGGAACAAAAGTTTTTGCCTTAACAGGTAAGACTAAAAACTCTGGCTTAATTGAAGTACCAATGGGGATCAGTTTAAGAGAGATAATCTTTGAACTAGGTGGAGGTTTACAGAACGATAAACAGTTTAAAGCAGCGCAAATTGGTGGACCTTCTGGAGGTTGTTTGCCTGTAGAGTTATTAGATACAGCTATTGATTATGATTCTTTGCAAAGAGCTGGAGCTATGATGGGTTCAGGCGGGCTTGTTGTAATGGATGAAGACACTTGTATGGTTGATGTAGCACGATTCTTCCTTAACTTTACCAAGAAAGAGTCTTGTGGTAAGTGCATTCCTTGTCGCGAAGGAACAGCAAGGCTATTAGAGGTTTTAGAAAACATTGTTAAAAGCAATCCTAATAGTTCAGAAGAGGAGTTACAGAAAAGATATCAATCTATAAATCAATTAGAACGTTTAGCCCATGTGATCAAAGATACAGCTGCTTGTGGTTTAGGACAAACAGCACCAAATCCAGTTCTTTCGACATTAAAATACTTTAAAAATGAGTATGAGGCCCATGTTTATGATAAACGCTGTCCAGCTAAACAATGTAGGGGGTTACTTGTTTACAGGATTAATCCTAAGGTTTGCCGTGGTTGTGGCATTTGTGCGAAAAAATGCCCACAAGGAGCCATTGTGGGCGAACGTGCCCATAGTCACTTTATTGTGCCAGATAAGTGTGCTCGCTGTGGAGCTTGTGTTGAATTTTGTCCGTTTGATGCCATTACAGTTAGCTAAGGAGGGTTAGGTGTGACAAAAATTACAGTTATATTTAATGGGCTTCCTGTAGAAGCTGAATTAGGCCAAACCATTCTAGAAGCTGCTAGATCACATGGCATCAAAATCCCGACACTATGCCATATGGAAAATCTTGTGCCTTCAGGATCTTGCCGGATTTGTGTTGTGGAAGTTGAAGGAGAAAGAAACCTAGTCCCTTCTTGTGCATTTCCGGTTAGAGATGGTATGGCTGTTTATACCCATTCTGAAAGAGTTAGAAGAGCAAGGAAGTCGATTGTTGAACTTTTGTTAGCAAATCATCCCGATGAATGTCTATATTGTTTACGGAATGGCGATTGCGAACTACAAAAGTTAGCAATGGATTTTGGCATTCGTGAAAGACGTTTTACAGGAAATAAAAACCGCTATCATATTGATTCTTCTAGTGTGGCCATTGAGAGAGATCCTAATAAGTGTGTTTTGTGTGGTCGCTGTGTAAGAGTCTGTGACGAGATTCAAGGTGTAGGTGCTATTGACTTTGTTGGGCGAGGACTTGATAGTGTAGTTCTCCCACCATTTAATGCAGATCTAGCTGATTCTGATTGTGTGTTTTGTGGTCAGTGTGTTTTGGCTTGTCCCACAGGGGCCCTAAGAGAAAAAAGTGCTTTGCGCACTGTTTGGTCGGCAATTCTTAATAACAAAAAGAAGGTAATAGCTCAAATTGCACCTGCAGTTCGAGTTAGTATGGCTGAAGAATTAGGCTTAGAACCAGGTACTGATATTACGGGCAAGATAGTTGCTGGACTAAGACTCTTGGGCTTTGATAAGATCTTTGATACTAACTTTGCAGCTGATGTTACTGTTATGGAAGAAGCCAATGAGCTTGTTGAGCGCATAAAAAACGGGGGAACACTACCACTAATGAGTTCTTGTTCGCCAGCCTGGATTAAGTTTGTAGAAAGAAACTACCCTGAGATGTTATCGCATTTATCTTCTTGCAAATCACCACAACAGATGTTTGGTGCGATAGCTAAGACCTATTATGCTGAGCAACAAGGTTGGCAACCAGAAGATGTGTTTGTTGTTTCTATAATGCCTTGTACAGCTAAAAAGTTCGAGGCGACGAGACCAGAGATGGGTAGGGATGGTTATCAAGATGTAGATGCTGTTCTTACTACCAGAGAACTTCTGCGTATGCTTTCGACAGCTAGTGTTGAGGTGATGAGACTAGCTGATGGTGAGTTTGATCACCCGTTAGGAGAATCAAGTGGAGCTGCAGTTATCTTTGGTACCACAGGTGGTGTTGCCGAAGCTGCCTTACGTACAGCAGTCTATTTAATTACTGGTAAAGATTCAGAAAAGGTTGATTTTAACGTGGTTAGAGGGTTCAAGGGGATCAAAGAAGCTGAGGTAAATATTGGCGATCTAACTCTAAAATGCGCAGTAGTCAATGGCTTGAGTAATGCAAGAATTGTTCTAGATGGTCTTAGAGACGGTTCTTTGAGTTATGATTTCATTGAGGTTATGTCTTGCCCAGGTGGTTGTGTAGGTGGTGGCGGACAACCAGCTAAAGATCGGAGTAACATTCAAGCAAGAGCACAATCTCTCTATGTTATTGACGCAGTTAAGAGTGTGCGAACAGCACATCACAACCCTGAAGTCAAAAAGTTATACAAGAATTTTCTTGGTAAACCTTTAGGAGAATTATCTCATAAGCTTTTACACACGAAGTATGTACCACGTTATCCTAAGGAATTAAATGTAGCATCAACCAAAGACTAAAAGAAATTAGGTCAAGGTTCTTGCCTTGACCTAATATTTTATTTTTAATATAAAGGCTTGAATCAAAGGACTTGCCTTTTAAAAAAGGTATATAAAGAAATAGGGGTTTACATTGTATTATCAAGGGAGTGGTGGAATGAAGATCAAGAAGGGGTATGTTATCTTATTAATTGTTTTAGTACTTAGTTGTCTGGTTAGTGCAGCTGATAAAATAACCGTCTGGCTAACAGGCCACAGTAATGAAGAGATAGCGATTATTAGAAGCTTAACTGAAACTACCTTTACTGCCCAAACAGGGATTGCGGTTGATTTTAGTAACCTATCCTGGAGCGATTTTGAAAATCGCTTTTTAATGGCTGCTGCATCTGGGGACGCACCTGATGTTGGTGGTGCAGGGACACTGTTTTTACCTGAGTTAGGGGTTAGGGGTGCTCTGATTGATTTAACTAAAATGCCAGGATTTCAAGAAGTGTTTAATCGTGCAGCACCGAACTTTTATCGCGCTCTGCAATATAAAGGTCTTACTTTTGGAATCCCTTATACTGCCTCAGCTACAGTAGCCTTCCAAAGAGATGATATTCTAAAAGAAGTTGGTATAAAATCTATTAACACCTGGGATGAGTTAAAGCAGGTGTTACCCAAATTACAAGCCAAAAACTCTAATTTTACTTTACAATGGTTTCTTTCAGATACTGTTTATAGCGATGTAAATATGTTTATGTGGCAACATGGTGCAGATGATTATGATCCTACCTTAACCAAATCAGGCTATGATTCACCCGAGTGTATTGCTGGGTTTAAGGAATATGCCGAGTTATATACTAAATACAAAATTCCCAAAGAAGCTCCTGTTTTTCAGTCTTTTGTCAAGGGCGAATTAGCTATAGTTTTGCAGTCTCCTGGCTTTTACCAAAATCTAATTCAAGCAGCGCCACAGCTTACAGGTAAATGGAGCATGGTTGAGGTACCTGGTACTTATAACACAGGAAAGATTAATAATACTACTGTTGCAGGAGCACCTTCAGCGATTGGTATTTTCGAAGCATCTAAAAAGAAGAACCAAAGCTGGGAATTTATTAAGTGGCTCACTGATGAAAGAACTCAAATCGAAATTGCTTCTCAAATAATGACTAAAATAAAAGGTGCCCTTTTTCTACCTACAAATCGTGATGCTGTGACGAAAATTAACTTAAACAAAGAAGCTACTGTAGTATTTGCAAAAGCCTTAAACAATGGTAATTGTTCTATATATGGTTTAGTAGCTCCCAGAAATAGACGCCGTTACCTGCAGATGGCTGCTCAAAAGGCTATTCTCAATGGTGTAGATCCGGAAAAAGCTATCCGCGAAGCTGCTGATGAGCATAATGCGGAAATAAAGAAAAAACAAGTCGAATATGATCGTTATATCAAAAGATTGTTGGAGCAACAAAAGAAATAACTTCATTTAGCATTACAGATCCTATTTTGTATTTTTTAGTCCCCTAAGTTTCTACTTGGGGGACTGCTTATAAAACTTGGTTTTGCATGGTAAGAAAGAGGAGGCAGATAGCCTCCATTTTTTGTCTAATTTTAAATTGCAAATTTAGTCGGTTCAGAGAGAGGTTAACTAACCTGTACCCTCTCAAACGCCAATGTAAGTTCGAGTACACTGTTATGCAAGGGGTTTGCTATTTGATTTCTTTACATCCGCGAATTAACTATAACTAAAAACAAAAAATAACCACACATAGTGTGGTTAAAATTAAGTACATAATCGATAATGGCGGCCCCGAGACGACTCGAACGTCCGGCACGCGGTTTAGGAAACCGCTGCTCTATCCAACTGAGCTACGGGGCCACTTGTGCAAATATTATATCATAATTTATTTGTAACTGTAAAGGTTTGCGCTCATCTAGTGTTCTTTGACCGAACTTGTAAAACTTATTTTCCTAAAGCATATAAAGGTAGAAATATCATTACAAATTAACAATTGTCTTTTCAATTTACCTATGCCTGCTACCTAGTTAGACCAACTAGATTTTTATTATGTTGGGTATTAAAAATGTCTTAGACCTTTACACTTATCTAGTTTCTAATAGTTATAAAGAGTTTACTTAAGCTTAAAAGTAATTTTCCTACACTAAGGAGCAGGATTGTAACTGTTATGCCAGGCTCTACAGTATAAGCTAGAGACCAATACAACCCCCTATTTTCTAGTAGACCAACTGCTTGGGGACCTTTAAATATAATCAACAAACAGATGATTATTAAAGCAACTTGTTTAATCTGTTCTTGTCGGAGCTTTGGTTTTGTAATTTTCTCTTTATACTTTTCAAGCAAGGCAAATGAATTAGCTAGATGAACAATAATTAAGCCAAGTAGACTCCAAAATATTAGATAGATAAAGCGTTCTCTCGGTTTTATAGTTGTTTGGCTGTTGAAAGCCAGTTCTTCAGCTCCTTTGATAATATCGCGTCTACCCCATAAACTTTGTAAAATGTTGCCTGAATTGGTTAGTAAAACAAAAGCTGTTTTTTCATCTGGCCATAAAACTAATTGACTTTGATAACCTGGGAGAGAACCCCCGTGATAAACTACAGATTTGCCGTTTATTTGTTCGGTAATCCAACCAAACCCATATGGCCAATTGGGAAAGGCTGGCTTTTGCATTACTTCTAGATCTTCAGCTGTTATTCCGCATTGCTTAGGCAGCGATAGAGGGTTAAGGTAGTAATTTACATATATAAACAAATCATTAGCTGTGGAAAGTAAATATCCAGCAGGTAAAGCATAATTACTTCTAGGCTTAGACGTTTTTAAGGGCAAGCCAAAAAAAGATAGATAGCCAGTAGCAATTGTTTCTCCTCCTGGAGCTTCTACATAGGTGTTCTTTAATTTTAAAGGCGTTAATATTTCTTTTTGTAGATACTCTTGGTAAGGTAAACCCGAGATTCTTTCTATTATTAATCCTAAAACTGTATAACCCATATTAAAATAATTAAGCTTTGTTTCTGGTGGTTCTAAAAGCTTAGCAACTTGTAGAGCAAGAACTCCATCTAAAAGCGAAGCATCAGGTAATAATTTTTCTCGAAAAGTACGGTCGGATAAACCACTAGCATGAGCTAGTAAATGCCTAACGGTTATGGAGTGATATTCTTTTGAAGCTAATTTAAACTCTGGCAAGAGTTCTGCGACTGGGGTATCCAAACTGAAACTATATTCCCTGCTTAATTTGACAATAGCTAATGCAGTAAAAGATTTAGTTAACGATCCTATGTAAATTGGAGTATCTAAGGTAAAAGGTGTTTGGTTGTCTACCATTCCTAAAACAGATTGTTGCATACACTCGCCATTTTTAATAATAATACCTGCTATTGCTGGGATAACATAGTTTTTTTGTTGTATTTCTAATAACTGGTTTAGATTATCTACCTTAACTTGTGGTTGGATCAGAAAAAGTATTAAAGCAACAGCCAAAATTATTAGGAAAAACCATCTAATAGCCTTCAGGCCTTTCAAGTTAGTCACACCCTCTATTCACTAACATTTTCACCACTTCTATTATTAACTAGGCATATTAATACTCCTTTATAACTTAAGTGCTTACTAAAGCAATGATTTAATAGAGCAATCTCTTTTTCTAAAAATGGTCTAAATTGGTTGCCATATATAAGGAGAGAGGCTAAGGATTTTCCTTAACCTCTCTTTAAAGCTCTGATCGAAGTTAGATTAAATTCTTTGGGATCAATGGTTATATTTTCTAAGACGTGATTGGAGATGGTAAAACTAAACTGAGCTTTATCTAAGACATATGTGCAGATATTTATTTTTGACAACATTCGATTTATTAAAATGATCAAATACCAGTTCTCGATTATCTACCGAAGTTTGGGGGAAGTGATGAGCTAAATTATTAACTTGAAAATGATTCGAGGATCCTTGGGTTGGGCAATTAACGCTTTTTGATTTTTGTTTAATAAACTCACAGTTTATTCTTGTGCGCTAATCTTTCGCTTACACTATATCATTACTTTTCTGAAAGAATTATGGGAAACTGGGCTATGCGAAGCTTTGCTGCTCCATAGGGGATAAGCTCCAGTTCTTGGGGTTCTTTTTTGGTTAGCTGAGGTTTGGGAATCGTTCCAGCAGAAAGGTTTTCCTCTGGCCAATTATCTACCTTAACTCCACCTGCTTTTACGATTATTGGAGGACTGTCGCTATTAAAAGGCTGCAAGGTTAGTTTTTGATGTTCTACCTTAAAATCAGTATCTTCTAAGATCCCCCACTGCCAGCTCTTTTGGGGATGGAGTTCATAATCGGCACTAGGGGCAACACCTCTTACCTTAACCCACTTTTCGCTAAGTGGTAAAGCAAAGACTAAAGATCCTCTTTCTACACTCAAGGAGTCATTAGCCCAGCGTCTAAGACAGGGCTTAATCATCCAATCGATTACCAGTTCATCTTGTGGTCTCCAAGTTCTCAAAAGACTTAGAAAGCCATTTTCATTTAAAACTGTGGTAACTTCTTCGCCGTTTAGCTTTAGCACATAAGAGGCTCTAGCAAGCTGGCGAAAATATATCTTAAACCGCGCTGGCTGATTAAGCTTAAACTTAAGCTGTACCTTATCATTAAAAGGGTATTCGGTATCCATAGCAATTTCTACCTTCTCACCAGAAGGTGCTATAAAGCTTACTATAGATGGTGCATACAAAGAGAGTACTATTCCGTCTTCAGCCTTAAGCCAGAGACTTAAAGCAAACTTTGGCCAGCCCTGATGAAAGTTTGCTGTACAGCAACCATAATTTGGCTCCAGGCCAAAGAGATTTGCATCAATTCCATTATTGGTCCAGTCTCTGTGGCCAATAGTACAAGAGATTTGATTGGTTTGCTGATCATATTGGTGTGACCAAAAATCGGGCGAAATTGCAGCAGGTAGTGCATTATAAGCTATCTTCTCCAGAAAATCGCCATATTTAGAGACCCCAGTTTGGCTAAGAAGATTTTCTAAGGAGTACATTAATTCGACTACCGCGCAAAGCTCTGTACCTTGACTAGGATTTAGCCCTGCTAGGTGTTCATCTCCTGTGAAGAGGTAGTTGGCAGTACCATGGTATTCCATAATAGCTTCGTAACCATTTAAAACAGCCTTTAGATCTTTTGGTGATTGAGTAAGCCTGTAAAAATACCAGGGTGCCTTTAGCGCCATAGCCACATTTACAACATGAGTATACATAAAGGTCTTAAATACTGTTTTAGTTTCAGGATCATCCCTATCCATATATTCCCAATTAGCTTTTTGAAAATCCAAGTAGTTTTTGGTGTTTGCTGTATAAGGAAGGTTGAGAAAATATTCGCTCCAGTCCAAAGTCTGTTCTCTAATCTTCTCTGCAAGTTCTAACAACCATGGTGTATTTGTTTTGTCGTACAACCAGAAAAGGGAAACAAGGTTTTCAAAACCCCTAGCCCTAGCCCAGCGGTAGAGAGGCTGACCATCAAGATTATTTAACTGGTATCTAAAATAATTTGTCATAAACTCTTCTATCTTGCCGCTTTGATCTATATCACCATAAAGCATTAGGGGCTTTAACATTACCATACGCGGCCACCAGTCAGGGTTTTCTCGGGGGCCAAAAAAGCCACTCTTTTCTTGACTGTTTAAACTCCACTGAATAAATTTATTTGCGTACTCGTAGAGTCTTGAGTTTGCTGTTAAAACAGCCAGGGGAAGGAGTCCGTCAAGATAATAGGGGCCTCTTTCCCAGTTTTCTCCGTCCCCTCCCAGCCAGCCACTTACCTGTCCTACATCTTTGAATACCTCAGGCAAAAAACCGCTTAAGCCAGATGCTTGTAGATCCAGCTGATTTTTTAACCAGCCCGAAGGCTTTATAGCATCAAGTGGTAATGGAGAAAAGCGAGCTTTTGCCTCTAACCGACTTTCCATTGATCTCGCTCCCAATCTCTTACTTATATTTAAGAAACGCCAATAACTTTGGCTGTCATTGCAAAGAAGTATTGAAAAAATATAGCTGTCTCCTAAAACAAATCTGGAGAATGCCAGCAAACTAAAGACTTAAAGGTATTTCCCCTGATACAGACAAAGACCTATGTATGTACTTCTCTAAAGAAAAATAAGGGTTACTTTTGTCTTTCGATGGAAGGTATGGCTCGGTTTGGGAAATTTGTTTGTTATAGCCTCGTAGTTTTTTTAGATTCCTTGAAGTAGGGGATTAAAGATTATGGAGTTAAATAAGAGCCGGCAAGGCCAAAGAAATTCTTCAGCCTTGCTATTAGCCTTTTGTAGGAGTTACATTCAATTATCTAAGGTAACTTGGCTAGTTTTGGCTATATGCTTAGAGATGGAAAAACTAAACTGAACACCATCTGAGACATTTCTTACAGATATTTGTCCTTCATGCGCTTCTACATAAGCTTTGGCAATCGCTAAGCCTAATCCAGAACCACTCTTACCTCTAGTTCTGGCAGCATCAGCTTTGTAAAAACGATCAAATAAATGTTCTAGATCATCTTCTTGAATTTGGGGACCCGTATTGGTGATGGTAAATAAAAGATTTTCTGGTGACTCTTCGACATTTAGTTCAATAAAGCCGTTTTCGGTATAGCGTAACGCGTTAGCGATAATATTAATTAACACCTGTCTTAGTCTATTTTTATCAACAGTTACCTGCAAGTTTGGATAGCTAAAAATTAATTGTATACCTTTAGCTTCTGCTTCGGGCTCGAAGATTAATTTTAAGTCATTAAGAAGATCGGTAAGGTTTTCTGTGGCTAAATTTAATTGTAATTCACCTGCTTCAGCTAAACCAATCTCCTGAAGTTCACGGACCAAAGAGGTTAGTCGAATTAACTCATCGTTAAGAGAAGCTATTCTAGCAGTGGTCGGCTCCACTACACCTAATTGCATAGCTTCTAGATTGCCTCTTAATATGGATAAGGGAGTTCGTAGTTCATGAGCTACATCGTTAAAAAGGTTTTGCCTAGCTCTATTGTTAGCAGCAAGTTTTAAAACCATTTTATTAAAAGCTTCAGCTAATTGAGCCAATTCGTCGTCGCCAATTACAGGAACTAATGTTTCTAGATCACCACTTATTAAGCGTGTAGTAGCGTTATTTAGTAGATTAATTCTTTTTATTAGGTCATAGGAGAGGATAAAACCGAATAACAAAGCCAATAAGGCAGCAAAAGCACTACTAATCCAAGAAACTGTTTTAAGAGAAGAAGTAAAAGATTCCCTTAAAGCAGCTATTTTACTTGTAGCAGGGGTTTCAATAGTTACATAACCAATTGTTTTAGCTGCAACAACAATGGGGGTAGCCTGGAGTAGTTCTTCTGGAGATAAAAGTTCTTTAAGACCTTCTGAGTCGTAGAGAACAGTACCTGTTTGGTCAGCAATTATAATTCTTTCCTGGTTGAGAGGTGTCCCGTGCATCATCATTCCCCGGCCACCTCTACCTCCTGTAGGCCTAAGATAATAAATCAGATCCCAACCGAGGCTAGGATAGGAGCTAGCTGCCCATTCAGCTAGAGACTCTTCTCGGGCTCCCTTTTCTTTCTCTAAATAAGTGCTAAAGCTTTTTGCTGTAAGGTAGGAGGTAATTGAGCCATAAAGAATTGTTGTAGTTAGAGCAATTCCCAAAACAACTAGCATTATTTTAACTACTAATTTCTTTTTCATCAGTTCTCACCTGTAAACTTATAGCCTACACCATGTACAGTTTCTATATATTGGTATTCATCTTGGCTTAACTTTTTTCTAAGGTTACTAATATGTGTGTCTATAGAACGTTCATAGCCATCGTAAGAATCACCTAAGATAGCTTCCACTAGTTGAAGTCTAGTAAAGACACGACCAGGTTGAGAGGCTAAAAGGCGTAGGATCTTAAATTCTGAAGGAGTGAGGGATATTTCAACATTACCTCGCAGAACGCGAAAATTATCTGGTTCGATAGTAAGATCAAATATTTGTTTTTGGTTCTGGACCTGATTTTTTTCTAGTCTTCTCAGGATAACTTTGATTCTAGCGGCGAGTTCTCTTAAGCTAAAGGGCTTGGTTATATAGTCATCAGCACCTAGTTCTAAACCTAAGAGTTTATCAATCTCACTTGTTTTGGCGGTTAAGAAAATAACCGGTATATCATTTTGTTTACGAAGTTCTTTAATGACCTCTAAACCGGAGATATCAGGTAGCATCCAGTCTAGAACAATAAGATCAAATATATTCTTTTTTGCCAAAGTGAGACCGTCATTGCCTGTTTGTGCAGTTTCTACAGTAAAGCCTTCAGCGGCTAGAAATTCTACAATTAAAGAAAGTAGCTTTTCTTCATCATCAACAACTAATATGCGGGTCATTCTAGCTCACCCCTTTGATTGTTCTTTCGATTTCACTTAAGTAGTTCCTTGAAAAGGTTCTAACGAATTTTAGCCTTTATTCGAGATAAAATGATAGATAATAGTACCTAGCTTGAAAAGGGAAATTATGTATCTAAAATTAGTTACCTAATAGCTTGTATGTTATTGATAAATGGAGGCGGTTATACCGCCTCCATTATTTTAATGATTAGAATCTGTTACCTCTACCTCTACCCATACCTCCGCCCATTCTACCGGAACCATTTCCCTGACGTCCTTGGCCACAGCCTAGGCCTTGAAACTCAGTACTATTCCAGTTTTCGCCGATGTTTTCTTTCCAAATGACTATTCTTGCGTCTCGTTCTTCTTTAGAAATTTCTCCTGCTTTCACGAGTTCGTCTAAAGCAGCAGTTCTGTCTTTGAGTATTTGATCTTTAAGATCTGCTTCGTTAATCTTTTTGCTTTGAAGAAACTCAGACATAGTTTTTCCGGATTGTCTCCACTGATAATACTCTTCAAAAGTTACACCTTTTTCTAGAAGATAATCAATAGGGTGCTTAAAGGTAGTGTTATTTGCTTGCAAATTCATAGGAGAACCATAACGAGCGAAGGCTGTTCCTGCTAAAACTAAAACCACTAGAATACCGAATATCCATGTTTTTCTCATCATAAAAACCTCCTTGAAATTAGAGAGTTTACTCTCTCTTGATGATTTCATTTTACTAAGTGATTATTGAGGAGGTTTCAAGCTAATCTTAAGAAATTGTCAAGATTTATGGATTGGGTTGCAATGAAGAAAAGGAACAAAGATGCATGATAACGAAAACAATGCATAATAAAAGGTTATTATTCCAGTAAGAAGAAAATATTTATGGAAGAAATTATTTTTCAAAGGGTTATATTTAGGAGGGGTTGCTTTGAGCCTAAATCTGTTATCATTATTTCCTTTGCTTCTAATATTACTATTGGTTTTTTCACCGGTTACGTATGCAGAGGCAGAAACATTGAGGACCAAACGGCCTAGTGTGGATATGCTTGGTTATTACCCAGAAGACCAAGAAATAGTTAGAGTAAATCCCCCATACTTTCTGTGGATGCCAGAGCGCCGAGCGGTTAAGTATGAGCTAGAACTTAGTGAGAGCAGAGACTTTACTAGCAAAGAAGTATTTATTGATATTCCATATTCAGTCATGCTCTACCACAAGCCACTTAAGAAAGATACCAATTATTACTGGCGTTATCGTTATATAGATGATGAAGGTATCCCTTCTTTGCATAGTGAGATTCGTGAATTTAGGGTTTCTAAAACTGCAGACGAGTTCTATATACCACCGATTAAAGAGATTAAAGCTAAGATAGGTGCTCATCCCAGACTTTTTGTTACACCAAATAATCTACAAGAAGCACGCGATAAAAGAGACGACCTTGTAGGTGATATTCTTTGGCAGAGTATTTATTGGGATGGCAAAGCAGTAGTTGCTACTAGATCACCCAAAGAACCAGAGGGCTTCCCTGGTGGAGTTTGGGAGGTCAAACACTGGACCCTGATGCTAGATATTACTTTAAAAGCTGTAGGTCCGATGGAAAAAGGCGCTTTTGTTTATCTGATTACAGGCGAAAAAGAGATCGGTAATGCTGCCAAAGAATGGCTTTTAGAGGTTGCTAGCTGGGATCCTAATGGACCTACAAGTGCAACTGTTAATGATGAATGTTCGATGAATATACTCTTTACGATGAGTCGTGCTTATACTTGGCTTTATGACCTCTTAACAGTAGAAGATAAATTAACTATACAGAATTCACTAAGACAAAGAGGAGAAGAAGTATATAGACTTTTAACAGCTAAAGGTAAAGAGTATCATATTAGTCCTTATAACTCTCATCTTGGTAGGCAAATTGCTTTTTTAGGTGAAGCAGCAATCGCTTTATTAGGTGAAATCGAAGAAGCAGATAAATGGTTTGACTATGTAACAAACGTCTTCTTTTCCATCTATCCTGCTTGGGGGAAAGAAGATGGTGGTTGGGCAGAAGGCCCAATCTATTGGCGTTGGTACATGGAAAGGATTCTGTGGTTTGCTGACGCTTACTACCAAGCAACTGGGGTAAACCTTGTTGATAAACCTTTCTTCCAAAAGACAGGATTCTTTAAGTTGTATGTGCACCCGCCATATGCGAAGCATTCGCCTTTTGGAGATAACCTTGATGAAGTTCCTAACAAAGAAGATTATATGGTAATGAGCTATTTGGCTAAATACTCAGATAACCCTTATTTCAAGTGGTATGCAAAACAATTAAAAGGCATGATACCAGACGGAATCATAGGCTATCTATGGTATGGCGATGATATTGTGGCTGAAGGACCTACGGATATCCCTCAGAGCCGTTTCTTTAGAGATGTAGGCTGGGTTTCGATGCATACCAACCTCGCTGATGAATACGAAGATATTCATGTGCTTTTTAAGTCCAGTCCCTATGGCTCTTATTCTCATAGCCATGCAGATCAGAATGCTTTTACCATTGAAGCCTTTGGTGTACCTTTGATTATCTCTTCAGGATACTACCCGTATTACGGTAGTCCACATCATACGCTATGGACTAATCAAACTATATCCAAATCAACAATCTTGGTAGATGGAGAAGGTCAACCAATAAATACTTTGACAGCTAAAGGTGAAATTAAGGACTTTATTTCCACAGAAGGTCTTGATTATACACTAGGTGACGCTCAAAAAGCTTATGCAGGAAGAATTAAGCAATATGATCGACAGATATTATTTATTAAACCTCACTTTGTTTTGATATATGATGAGGTAGCTTCCGCAAAAGAAAGAAGCTATGATTGGCTATTACATGCCAGAAAAGAATTTCAAAGTGAAGGTAATAAAATCAAAGTAGAAGATGGTTTGGTTAAGTTAACAGGTGAGATACACAGTAGTCTTCCACTTCAGGTTTCGGTTACTGATAAATTTACAGTTGATCCAGAAGAAAGGCATGCCAACAGACCTAAGCAATGGCATTTCAAGGCTACCACCACAGAAAAAGCTAAAGAAGCCAGTTTCTTTGCCATCCTTGTCCCTCAGAAAGGTACAGATTCTGAGACCTACAAAGCGTTGTGGGAAGATAAAGCAGCTTTGATAATTTATAAAAACACAGAGACGATAGCACTGTTTGCAGAGAGGGCCTTTGGCTACAAAACCGATGGATGCTCGGCTTCTATTACTAAAGAAAATGAAAGTATTGCTAGTTTGCATATTGCCAATGGAACAAATTTATCTACGGACGATATGCCCCTTCTAGAACTATCGAGAAAGGGTAGCGTATCAATAACTATTGATAAAGGTACGGTATCAGTTTCTAGAGATGTGCTAGAAGAAGGACTGACACTTTCGCTTAAGCTTAGTGTGGCTCCCAAAGAAGTTACTAGAGATAATAAGCCTATAGAGAATTGGCAATATCTCGAAGAGGAAGGACTGTTAAAAGTAACCTTGGAGTAATATAATACTGCGGGGTGGGCTAAACCTACCCCGCTTTACTTAGGGTATTTTGGTATCTTCGACTGTAAAATATCCTTTTACCTAGTTTGTACCAATAAAGATATTGCTAAAAAGAATAAATTTATTCGAGGATTACTTGTTCCATTGAAGAAAATAGGCCTTACTAAGGAGAAGGTTTGCTAACTTTGGTAAATCATCGAGGGGGAATATTTATGAAAAAAACTATGGGAATTTTACTCTTGATGTTCGCCTTAGCAGTTTTTTCTTTAGCGGCAGATGTGTTAATTTACGAAGCAAACTTCGACAAGACAGATTCTAAAAAGGTTGATTGGATGCCGGTTTCAGGTGAATGGGATATTATTAACAGTAAGATGGTAAATTTCGATTCGAATCACAACAATACTAATATCTATCAGGAACTAGAGCAATTTGGTACAGGTGTGTATATCTACGAGTACAAGTTTATTCCTGAGAATAGAAGCAAAGAGTATGCTCCTGCAGCAGGGCTCCATTTTATGGCTAGTGATGGCGAAAATGCTTCTAGAGGAGATTCTTATTTGATATTTCAGGATGCTAATGAAACACAGATCTACAGATCACGAAATGGTATTTTGGGTTCTGCAATAGTTCAAAAACCTGGGTTTGGTTGTGCTCTTGGTAAAGAAACTGTTATTCGGATTGAATATGATAATACAACAGGTTTAATTGTTGTTTATGTGAACGGTAAAAAAGCTGCTGAGTGGACGGACAATGAACCAATAGAAGAGGGTTTATTTATTTCACTACGTTCTAACTGTACAGCTGTATCCTATGACTATGTAAAAGTATGGTTTGGAAAAAAATAAATAAAAACGGTTAGGCGACCTAAGTAAATAAAAAGTAGGCAGAGCGTTTGAAGCGACTGCCTACTTTTTTATTTAAGTAGTTTTTAATCAAGGACAGGTTTATTTATAAGATGCACTGGTATCAGGATGTTTGCTAACTCTGTTTCACTATTATCGATTGTGATAGTGAGTATTGGTGGTAAAACAGTTTGCGGGGGAAGACTTTTTGGGTCTATTGCTAAGGTTATAGTACCTAATTTTACCCGATCGAAAGTAAAGTTACCTAAAGTATTGGTTAATGTTTTTTCCTGGTTATTGAGAATGACAGTGGCCAAAGAAATAGGTGTATCGGTTGCATCTAGACGGCCATTTTCATTAATGTCGATAAAGATGGTTCCACTTATACTGCCTTTGATAACTAAGGGTAGGTCAATGTGCACTGATTCGTATTCTTTGATGATAACTAGCTTTGGTTGAAAAACTTGAGTGTAATCAGCTGGCAAAGAGTATTCATCAAAACCTAGTAAGTACTCTCCAGGTTCTATATCTTCGAAGCGATAAATCCCATTTTCCTCGGTGCTAACAATATTGTTATCAAGTCTTATAGGCACGTCGCTCACCACAGGTTCGCCTTTATCGAGCTGGCCATTTTCGTTCCAATCTATATAAGCACGTCCTGTGAGAAAAGCTTTAGGCGGTTCTTCAGAATATGAAAAATAGGTAACTCGGTTTGCTGAAAGACCTAAGGCTTGGCTGATATCAATGTTAAGAAAGTACGAGACTAGATGAGAAGGGTTGGATAGACTAACTTTGAACTTAGAACTTAAAGAAAGAGAATTAGCAAAGGTCTTTTTGTATTCTATGCTACCTGTATATATGGTGCTTTTAACTCCGGAAAGGCTTATAAGAGTTTCTAGTTCGCCTTTAATTACGTTTAAAGGTTTGCAGATGTAATTAATAGATACTTGAGTTTCAAAGGTATCGTGTAGGTTCTTTTTCCAGGTACGAATAGTATTACTAGAAATGCGGAGCTTTTTATTTATAACTTGGTCGAAAAGGAACCGAAGCTGAAATTCTTCCTGCTCAAACAGAGTTCTTTCTTTAGATGAGCCACTAAGAGAAGAGAGACTAATAAATCCAGTGATGTTTTCTAGAGTACCTTTTGCTGTAGTTGTGACATTTAGACTTTGTTTGGTTAGCTGGCTATGTTCTAAGCTACTTTGATAGTTAAATGAATGAGATAGTAAACCATTTTTACTAACTAACTCCGAACCAGATGCGTTAACTTCTAATTCTTGGTATTGTCTTTGGGGGGTATTATTTTCAGCTGAGTTATTTTGTTTAAAGATAAAAGAACGGTCAAGGTGAGTGTTTGGAGTTCTTTCCCTATAATGCCACTGTAGCCCATTAGTAGTTAAAGCAGATAGATTATTATAAGTTAGATTTTCGTTAAAGTAAGAAAAGTTTACTTGAGAATGCGATGGTGTTTCTAGTGTTTTGCCAAGAGATATATTGAACCTTTTATGATTCAAATTATTAATTTCTATATATCGACTACCTTTAGCTATCTCTAACTGCCACTTAGGAGCTGGACTTATTGTGAGTGTAAATTCATTGCCTAGACCTGCTTTTTGAGGGAAAACATTAACAATAGCGGTGGGAATATTATAGAATTTAGCTGTGGTTATAAAAGAGGGGGAAAATAGTTTTAACCCTACTGATTGACCTAGAGAATAGACTTCGGTATCTGGCGAAAGAAAAGCATTTGCATCTAATATCACATTACCAAAAGGTTGACCGTAAAAGGATAATCTAAAGCCATTATTGGCTTTAGAGGAACCCGCTTTTTTATAACTAATTCCATCCGTCCAAATACTATACCCATTACCACCTAATTTTAGGGTGTAAGCTGACATTACTCCCTCAAACTCGGGGCGACTAGGAGAGCGATAGAGGCCGTGAGCTGCTTGAAAGGAATATGTTTTTGGTAGAAAGATTCTTGGTTCACCAGTTATTTGGTAATTTAATTCCTTATATTTCCCAGAGGGTTCTCTAATTACGATCTTAATTATATTTAATTTCATTTTGCTTAAGGGAATGGCTGAAAAAGAGAAAGCGCCATCTTTTGTAGCTTCTTCATTAAGTGTTTGGATAAGCTTGTCGTTAACATATATTGAAACAGTAGAATATGGTTGAACTTCACCAGCGAAGTTTTTATAAGCAAATGAGTTAGAAAAGAGGCCCTGCGAATAAGTAAAGGTAGCTCCTCTAATGTACTTTTTATCCAAGGAGTCTTCCCAAGTAGACTCGTGGTCGCCAATAACAAGTAGCGTACCACTCTTCTCATATTTTGCTCTTAACATTTTAACATCGGCATCAAACTGATTAAGATTAGATAAGTTGGTATCTAAGAACGCTGATAGACTAAAATTACCGACTCTTCCGTAAAGCTGCCAATTTGTTTCGTTAGAAGAACTTTTCTGTGGTAAAAGTAAGCTAGATTTTAACCGATAACCAATAAAGTTCAAACCATTATTGTTAAAAGATAGTTTATCAACTTTTTCACCCGAATTGTTGCTATCTTTAGTACTAGAATTTTGATCTTTTTGTTCTAGCCAGCGAGGCCTATGCTTTATTTGTACAGCTATTTCTTGATAGTTAGGTCTCCATTCGATTTGAGCTTGAGTTAAATACTCAAAAAGTTGTGGTGATACATATAAAATGCCATCTAAAAACAAAGGAGGGTTCAAACTCCATTCAGGATGATCAATATACAAATTGTCTCTTGTTGATATTTGTACGCTTCTCTCCTGATAAAGAACCGAAATAATATGATTTATGTTGTCAGATTCCAGATCAATTCCGAGGTAATCAGCAAAAGAGATCAGAGGAAGCAAAATATGCTCACCCTGATCTATAATTTCGAAGAACTGATCAACTATTAGGAGATCATCTGAATAAGTGATAAAAAGGCTGACAACGCTACTCTCTGTTGCTTCTGCTCGAGCAGAAAGAGCAATAACTATAGTTACACAGAAGGCCAGCATTACCGGTAATAGCCCTTTTTTCATTGTAGACCTCCTTTGTTAGCAATATCTATAGTGAAAGGAATGACAAAAGGCAAGATGTTTTGTGTACCATCAAAACTAAACTTGCCTATTAATTTGTAAAACCCTGGACTAAGTTGTTTAGTTATTGGTAGATGTAAAACTTGGTTTTGGCCCGGTAGAATAACATTTCCAACAGTTTGCTCGCTAAATAGTTCTTGACCATTAAGATCCATAACAGCATAAGTTAAATTCAAGCGAATATGAACTTCACCCATATTTAAACAGAGTAAATCAAAAGCGAGATTAATGTCATCGCTGATTTTTTTTATGTCTAATACCTGGAAAGAAGCAACTGCTTTAGCAAGTCCAGCATAGATTACTGTGCCAATTTGGGTTTGTAAAATAGTCTGTATACCACCTGTTGAGGCAATCTGTTCTGTCTCGAAGAAAACCATGGTTCGCCTTTCTTTTGGCTCCTCTGCGGGCATGGTCAATGTGAAGCGAACAATCTGGGTTTGTCCAGGAGACAAGTTAAACTGTTTAGGATTAAATTTCATACTCCCAGATAAAGTTGTAGGATGGCTGCCAAAGGCCAAGTTTTCTAAATTACCATCAGTGTCTAAAATCCAATCGTAGGCTTTAACACTAATAAGCAGTGGCGTATCAGTTATATTAGATACTTTGATGGCTCCTGTGGTTTTATCTGCTGGGTTAAGGATAAATTCAAATCTGCTTGGTTCGACAAGGAGAGAAGAAGAAACCCTTAGGCTTAAAATTAAACAAATACAAACGAAGAGCCATTTCTTCATTAGCTATACCTCCGATACAAATTAGAGGGTGTAGACCTTAAAATGTATTTTGCCAGTGTATTTACCAGCAGCAACTTCATTGTTATAAGGTACACGGAAACGATGCATAACAGTGAGTGTCTGTAAGGCAGACTTCTGAGCAATCATTTCACTAGAGTTAATACCTGTGAAGGTAAATGATTGCCAATCGCCATAACTATCATTAGCGTTTAATGTGCTGTAAGCCATTTCTAGAGATAACGAGGCATTAGGAATAGCAGATTCTGATGTAGCTAAAAGTGGAGATGCGGTAACCTCATATTTATAGTTATCGTTTGAGAAAATTACAGCTTTTAGATAGTCACTAGCTTGAATATAACGGTTTTTATCCGGAGCAATGCTAAGTTGCTCGCCGTGACCTAATGAATTCCAATTTTCATCGATAAATCCACCAATTTCGTTGTCAAAAATTAATGCATTTTCAAACAAGCTATTACCAACAGTAAAGGGACCAAAAGCATGCACTGTACTTTTACCACTGTTCCCACTTAGTTCTAGTTTTACATAGGTTGGTATGAAAGCAACAGTATCTACAACAATAGAGGAACGTTCTGTTGCTGTTTTGGATACAATGTCTTCGGTATAAGTTTGCGCTTCATTGCCGTAAATAGCTGGTATTTTAGCTATGTTTTTATAGTCGGTGGTACTGACTTCCCAACCTATATCCAAGCCACTAAGAAGTTTTTCATTTTCTGGATCGTAATTAGTAAAGAGGTTGTCCCAATTGCTTTGAGCAAAGGATAAAGCGCTGAAGATAAAAATCGATAAGAAAACCAAGGTTAAAGGTAACTGTTTTTTCATAAAATTTCCTCCCAAAGTTAGGTTATTTTGTTATAGCGACAAAGGCGAAGCCTTCGTTGTTATTCTTGCTTCAAGGTATAAACTGATATTTATTTCTCCTGCTGGGATGGCTGTCCAATCATCAAAATACAAAACAATAGTTATTATTTTTTCCTCTGTTTTGGTACCAGTGGTCTTTGGACCTTTTAAAACTTCTATAAGGTCTTGACTTACAAGAACATCAGTTGGCAATCTAACGAATTCAGGGTCTTTTTCGATGAAGACAGCATGTAAGCCCTGGTAGTCTTGCATGCATTTTACATAGAGAGACCAATCATCATTAGCCGTGATTTTTATTGTATGTAAAGAGAGAGAGTTTGCAGCCCAGGTTTCGTTAAGGGGGAAGTTGTACCAAGGAGTAATTTCTTCAATTGTAATCCACTTACCAATTTCAAAGGAATAAAGTTCAGTTTTTTGACTTTCGGTAATCAATTTACCATTTTTTATTGTATAGGTATAGAGAATAAACCAGTAAGTATTAGCAGCTATGCTAGGTTCAATCTGTAGGGTTAAATTATAACTAGTGTCTTTTTTGTTAACGAATACTTCAATAGGTTCAGAGGTTATTAAGCGACCATCACTTGTAGTAAGGAAAACATTATTGCCATTAACAAAATTAGCGTCTAATATTTGTGCATAATGGTTTTCTGGTTTTAGGTGTTTGGAGATATCAATGGTAATGGTTTGAGCATTTTTTTCTCCGGGGACAAGGCTACCTAAGTCACTTGCTAACACAGGGTGAACGTTGCATAAAATCGTTATTACTATTAATAGAACATAGCACATCCGTTTCACCCACCAAATATTTACTTTGGGAAGTAATGATAACTTTTATTATCTTCGTTTAGAATAGCACAACGTTAAGTTAATTGCAATAAATTAAGGCAAGTAGGTTAAATTGCAAAAGAACGACGATTTGGTTGTGTGGGGAATAGGTACTATAGGGTAAAGAGAATGAGTAAAAACTTAATGTTGACAGACTAGTTAATTATTAACTATCTAGTAACTAAAATCAAAGGTGATACTAGGACATTAGGCTTAAATTACTTCTTTTAGGTCAGTTATAACGGGTTAAGCCTTTATTTTTGCATGGTACAAATAACTTATTCCAACAAAAGCAAACAGAAGGAATGCAAAAGTTAGAGCCAAGATATTTTGGCTAGGAAGTAGATCGTATTTAATTTACAAAAGGCAGATAGTAAAGCACGATCTGCCTTTCTTCCTTTTATATAAGATAAATAACTCTCTTCTAAGGAACTTCGAGAAGAATTATTGTAATAACACCGCTTGAAGGGAGTAGTGCTTACCTGAGAAGGTTATTAACGATTGCATTCCCCTCTACCATTGCTTCTAATTATATTTCTTTTCTATCTAGTTCGAGAAATGACTATTAACAGGCAAGCAAGGGATCAACAGATGAGATCCAAAGAAAGTTGAAGGAGTTTTCTAGGTATATAAATGACTTATAAGTTATAGTGCTCCGGATATCTAATTAAAAGAGGAAAGGATTTAAGAGTCTCTTGTTCTCTTTCTTAGTGGGAGTAGGATATGTTATTATAGTTATATAACGCAAAGACAGTGAGAACGCTATTTTATCTTACATATGTTGACGATAGAAATTTTATTTAGACTATCTCAACAGATTGTTTGATCTAAAACCATTACAAATGATATCACACACTAGATAACAGATTGATTTAAAGTTAACAATAACAATCAAATGGAGGGTAAATTGATGAAACGCTTTATATTTGCAATGCTTGCTGTAGTAATTTTTTCTAGCTTAGTGCTAGCAGATGAGTTTACAAATGTAGCTTTTAAAAAACCATATACTGTTAATATTGGTGCCTGGGCTCCACATCAAGATCCAGGAGATAAACTAACTGATGGAATTATAGCAACTGCTAAAAGTTCAGATAAGGCCTGGCAAAGCCATTCTAGAAAGAGTCATCGTACATTCGTGATTGATTTAGGTCAATATTATGAAGTTAATAAAGTGACTTTAGGTGTGCTTCAAGAAACATATTCTAACGTTTGGATACCAGTAGTTATTTCTGCTGCGTTTTCGTTAGATGGGGATACCTGGGATGTAGTTGGCGATACTTATTATGGTTCGGCAGATACTCCTAAAGATGCTAGAACTAGATTTGTTTTGGAAGTTGAAACAAAAAGTAAGCCAGCTAGATACGTTGCTGTAAGAGTACCTGTAGATATTTGGGTTTATGTAGATGAACTAGAGGTTTTTGGTAAGTCAACTTCAATTGATCAGCCTCTAGTAACAAGCAAATTAGATTCTATTGATTTTGATGTTATCGAAAAAGCTATAGCTAACTTTACCAATCAAGAGCTCTATTTCAATACTCCTGGGGAGATCATGAAGGTATCAGATGACAGGGCAGGCGGTGCTAGGAATGTGTTGCTTGTCTATGAACAAAGTAATAACCACTGGAAACGTTCAGATGCTCTACCTTATATAAGCTACATGAGCGAGAGTTTTACTCCAATTGACTGGTTCTTTGATACTTTTTTGTTCTTGGGTTTAACTAGTGGTAGTGGCCGTTCATTTGCTGTATCTCCCTATGCTGATCGTTCTGATTGGCTTTGGTGGCTAGACCGTGCCTTTGAAGAAAATCATGCTTTTGACGCTTGTGAAAAGACTGTAGACATGGTTGGTAATATCTTCGCAGAGCATGATCACAAAATAAAAGTCATTGCCATGATCCCCTATCCTAATGAGGATGGCAACCATCCCTTTGATCCAACTAATCCCGGAATGCTAAACCCATATGTTGCTGGAGAGGTAGCTGCCGTTAATAATAGGATAGAAACAGTAAAGTGGTATGTAGAAGAATTCGAACGACGTTGGCAAGCGGCAGATTTTAAAAACTTAGAATTAATTGGCTTTTACTGGCTATCAGAAAATCTAGATAGTAGGCAGTTTGATACCAAGTATGTACCGCAGATAGGTGAATATCTACGCGGCCAAAACTACCGTTTTTATTGGATTCCTTGGTTTTTAGCTCCGGGATATGATAAGAGTTTCGAATTAGGTTTTGATGCTACTTTCTTACAACCAAACTATATGTTTGTCAATAACTCCTCTAAATCAAGACTAACCAAAGCAGCCGCAGAAGCTAAAAGGTTTGGCATAGGTCTAGAGATTGAAGCTGATCCATCTATTCTGCGAAACGAAATGGCTAGAGAAAGATATTATGATTATTTAAGAGCGGCTGTAACTTATGGATATGATAAAGATGGCTTAATTGCTTTTTATCAGGATGCATCAGTATTTAGTTTTGCTGCCATTTCGGAATATCCAGAGATAAGGGAGATCTACGATAAAACCTATGATTTTGTGACAGGGAATTTCCAAGAAACTTTTGCTGATGAATGATAAACGAAAAACGAGATAAACAAAAATACTGCCAGGTAAGAAGGTTTTTCGTACCTGGCAAATATTTGTTAAAAAAGTATTGACGTAGGTACTAAAGTACAGTAATATGTAGTTGCAGTAAAATAATGGAGGTGCTCAACGATGAACGAAGAGATTCGTTTGTTACAAGAAGAGGTAGCTCTATTAAAAGAAGGACTAGATAATCTAAAAACTACTGTATTAAGTCTTATTAGAATGCAACAGCAAATGAATGTACCAGAAAATACAAAAAATAATATAGCTTCTGAAGCAAAAATAAATTGGACAGCAGAAAGAGAATATACCGAAGCTGATATCACTAAATGGCGAGAGTTTATGACTGACCTGTTGAAAGAACAAGGAAATTCCGAGGAAGAGATCGCTAGTATACTAGAAAGGATCATCGCTGGGGTGAGAAATAACAAATTCCCAGAAGATTCCTCAGAAGAAGCAGAACTGAAAACTTTGGTATCAGAAGCACTAAGAAAGAACTTAGAGAAAAAGGGTACTAATATTGGTGTCTTGGTTTCAACTCTAGGAATTAGAGGCGAAAGTAACTACTCTGTTTGGGGTGTTTTGGACAATCAGAAACGGTTCTTAAATTTCGACCCCTTAAAAATGGCTCAGTTTTATAATGTTTTTGCCAACGAACAACGTCTGATTTTACTACGGACATTAATCGAAAATGCTGAGCTAACAGCCTCTGAGTTGCAAGAAAAGACTGGTATAGCTGCAGGTGGACAGTTTTATCATCACCTAAAGGAAATAGCTACAGCTGATTTACTAGCGAAAACAAAACGCGGAAGTTATGCACTTAGTTCAGCAGGGAAGTTGTTAGTGGCCACTGTATTTGCAATAGGGATAAGTAATACAACTGAGGCTGCTGAAATTACAAAGCTTGTTAATATGCTAGAAGGTCTAACTAATGTAGCTAAAGAGGAAATATCAGAGTAGGTATTTGATTGAAATTTACTCCTACACCTAAAAAGGCCAGCTTATGTAAAGTAAGCTGGCCTCTAATTATATTAAAGTTTTAGAAACAGGTATATCAAGCTAGAGTTGTTATCTTTGGGATCCGAGGAAAAACAAAGCAACAGTTCCAGGTCCACTATGAGCACCAATAACAGGTTCGACAAAGTCGATTAATATGTCACTTGTACCAAATTTATTTTTGATTAACTCTGCCACATACTGAGCATCTTTTTCGCAATCACCATGTGAAATGTAGACAGTTTGATTTTTAGGATCAATGGCTGTTTCTTCCATGTGCGATACTAGCTCGTTAAGAGATGTTTTTCTACCACGAACTTTAGTAACAGGGACAAGATGTCCAGAGTTATCCACGTGTAACACAGGTTTTATATTTAGCAAGCTTCCTACGATTGCTGCACTAGAGGATATCCGACCTCCACGCTTTAAATAAAAGAGATCGTCTACTGTAAACCAATGACATAGATGTAGCCGATTATCTAATAACCAGGTATATATATCCTCGATACTTTTTCCTTGTTCTTTCATTTTAGCAGCGTAGGTCACTAATAACCCTTGGCCTAATGAAGCGCTTAAGGAATCTATTGCGAGTATCTTGCGGTCAGGGAATTGAGGTTTAAGTTGTTCAATGGCTATTGTTGCAGATTGATAGGTACCACTTAAGCCTGAAGAAAAGCCTATATAGAGGACATCTTCGTTACTAGCGAGCAATTCTTCAAAAACCGTTAAGAAAGAGTTAACATTAACACAGGAGGTTGTAATTTTCGCTTTGTTTCTTAGTTCATTATAGAAAGACGCCATATCAATTTGTTTGTTAGGAATATAGCTCAAATGCTCTACATCATTTAAATGATAAGTAAGAGGTAAAACACGGATATCATATTTATCAATTAGCGAGTTAGGTAGATTAGCAGAAGAATCAGTTACTAGTGTAAAACCCATATCTGCAACTCCTCTCTAGTATACATAGTTTTTAAAACCATGTTACATAGATTATATTTATATATAAGGGGATTGTCAAGTATAGTTGACGTAGTTAGCTTTTTTGAAATATACTAAACTTAATGCTTTTAAGAAAGGAAGGTTTCAATGAAAAACTTAGCAGAAGAGATCTGTTCGTTTCATTGTCCTAGATGGCATGAGCTACCAGAGATATCATTGTATATGGATCAGGTATTAAGTATCTTAGAAAAAGCTCTGTCTATTTTTGTTAATGAAAACGAAGAAAAGATTGCAACTGCAGCTATGATTAACAATTATGTTAAACAAAAAATATGTATTCCTCCTATTAAAAAAAGGTATCACAGAGAACATTTGGCATATTTAATTATTGTTTGTATTACCAAGCGTGTGCTTAGTATTTCCGAGATATATGCTCTTTTAGAGAGATTATTAGCTAAGTATTCGATTGCTGAGGCTTATGACTTGTTTTGCGATGAATTAGAATATGCACTGCAAATAACTTTCAATGGGTGTACTTCTAGAGAAGGTCTAGACATGGAGAAAGATGCTGTCGTTGGTATATTAAGAGCTACTCTACTTGCCTTTGCCAATAGAATGCTAGCCAAAGCTCTACTATCTTCGGAAAAGTAAGGGTTATTTATAGTGTGGACTAAAGCAATAATTAAATACGTTTAATGGAATCTCACTGGTTAACCTAAGAACGTTAAAGGTAAACTCTGGTTGTATCTTGGAGGAGAATAAAGTGGAGGCCACTTTGTTTGTAGTACACTCCATTGAGGTTTTTCTTGGAGAGAATATAAAGTTTCCCACTTGATAGGTACAGCGACATTTGCACCATCTACAAGGCGAGGACTATATGGAGCAATAACTGTTTTTTCTAAGCCATTTTGTCCTAGATCTAGATATATGGGCGCTTGTCGCTTCTCCTTATATAATTCACCAGTAAAGAGATCAGGCCACCGATTGATAACCAATTCTCTAATGGCTTTAAAAAAGGGTGCTAATTCTTCATAGCTATAATTTGGAATAAGCGGGATCATAATATGTAGACCTTTGCGGCCAGTGACTTTCGGATAGCTTTTTAGCCTTAATTTATCTAATAAATCTTTTATTTTAAAAGCACTTTGTTGCCAAATACGAAAGTTAACATCAGGATTAGGGTCTAGATCAATAACAATTTCTTGTGGTTTATTCCAGCATTGATAAGTACTAAGCCACGAGTGTAGTTCAATACAGGCTAAGTTACCAAGATAAACTAAATCACTTGGTGAATTTAGTAGTAGATAACGTGTTTTGCGTTCGTGACGTGTAAAAACCCAGGTTTTTAGAGTTTCAGGACTCGATTCTGGCATATTTTTTTGGAAGAATGCCGTGCCCGCTAAACCATTCGGTGCTCTAAGCAAGGATAAAGGGAGATTTTGTAGATAGGTAGTTAAGATAGGTCCTACATAGAGTAGATAAGTTATTAAATCCTGTTTGGTAATACCAGGCCACAACTCTTTAGACAGATTAGATAATTTATAAGAGTTGATCATACATGCACTCCTTAGGTAATTTGTCAGTACGGAGGCGAACATGACTGGGATGACGTAAGGCCTGGCCAGTAAACTCTCGGAAGCGAACAGTTACAACTTTGTTTAAGGGATTAGCTACTTTCGCAAATTCACTTGAGGGGACATGACCAATTGGAAGGAGTAGATCGTCTTTATATAAACCTAGAAGCAGAGTATTCTTTACCGGCGACCAATCCATTACAACGGCATCAACTTCTTTATAAGCGACTATCTTTAACCAATCAGAGCTTCTTTTTCCGGGTTTGTAGGGCGAGCCTTTTCTTTTTGCTATTACCCCTTCCCAATTAGCCTTGCTTAAGGCATTGAAAAGTTTAATTCCATCTTGGTAATCTGGAGAAAAACCAATTATATTTTGGCCTTGAATAAGTTCTTGCAAATTATTTCGGCGTGTTTCTAAAGGCAAGGCACAATAATCTTGGCCAGCAAAAGATAGTAGATCAAAGGCCATAAAGACAGCTTTATGTGGGTTATGTCGTAAGAAGGTAAAGTTAGGACGGCCTTCTTGTAGAGCAACTAGCTCTCCATCAAGTACAGCTTCTTTTAGATCGATCTTTGCAAAATGAGGAAATTGAGCAAGAAGACTTTTACCATTACGACTTAAAAGACGATGATCTTTTGTATAGAAAAGTGCTCGGTAACCATCCCATTTTGGTTCATAAATATAGTCATTAGAAGAAAAAGGGGAGGATGCTTTTTCAGCGAGCATAGGTCGGTACTCCATCTTTTTCTACCCTTTCTAAACTTGCTTGTAGAGCTTCAAGAATGTTAGCAACTTGGGGCTCGGGTGTTCTTTTGGCAATGTGAACTTCTTGTCCAGAAAGCTTTTTCTCGATGATTTCACTTAAAGCAAGCTTGTAGGTATTAGGTAACTCTTCTGGATGGAAAGGTCTGGTTAGTTTATTAATTAGTAGCTCGGTTAATTCTAATTCTGCTTGGCTCCCTTCTATATGTGGGAACTGACCTAAAGACTGTGGAGATCGAACTTCGCTTCCATAATGAATTGTGCTTAGACGGAGATTATTATCTCCTATGGCAACAAGACATAATTTAGGCCGGCTACGTAATGACATACGGCAGAGGGCTTCTTTTTTTTGTCTTGCTAAGGCTGTCCCTAAAAGACTAAAAGCTTTTTCTCCTCCTGTACTGGGTTGGAGATAATAAGCTTCATCATAATATACTGCGGGGACTTCGCCTACTTGGACAAAAGAGATAATTTCAATAGTTTTCGTCCGCGGTGAGGCCACAACATCGAGTTCTTCTTCGCTTAAGAGAATAAAACGACCAGCTTCATACTGATAGCCTCGTACGGTCTCTTCAGGGGAGACAACTTGATCGCAAACAGGGCAATAACGCTGATATTTCAAAGGATTGTGGCAGATACTATGTAGAAGACTAAAATGAAAGTCTTCGTCTTCAGTAGCTTTAAACATTTTAATAGGTATATTAATAAGACCAAAAGATAATAACCCTTGCCAGATGGCTCGCATGTACACACTTCCCTTCTATTCGAAGGATGTGTTAGTTACTAGGTCTTTATACGGTATGAATTATATAGGTTATAAACTGAGAATGAGTTACCGCTTTTCCTTTATGAAAACTGTAGGTGAAAATTACTGATTCTTTTGACTCAATTTAGGGTATAGGGAAAAAACAAAGGCATCTTTAGCAGGTAATTAACCAAAGTAATTAGAAACAAGAGCATGTACAAGAATTTACGACTATATATGAGAAGTTCCATAATAGGACTGGAAAATCAAGGCATATTCAGTTTGCTTAGGTTTTCCAAAAAATATATTTTCTAGTTAGGAGGCGAGATTATGTCAAAATATACACGAATATTGCTTGTTTGTTTAGTTGGTGTACTGCTACTATCATTGCTTGCTTCTGCAAAGAATTTACAAGTTGGTACAAGAAATGCTGAATTTAGTAACTTAGAAAACGAATCAGATATAGATGAAGTAGATTTAGATGATGATGAAGAAGTAGATGAAGATCTAGAGGATGTAGAAGATGACCTCGATGATGACGATATAGACGAAGACGATTTAGAAGATGATGAAGAAGCAGATGAAGATAATTTAGAGGACAACGAAGATGACGAAGATGAGGACAACCTTTCTCCAGAACAGCAAGAATTAGTTGAGGAATGGTTAGTTGATATTAAAAATAAAAACGAAGCTTTAAGCGAAGAAGAATTAGAAGAAATTAAAGACGAACTGTCTATGGCCTTAAGTCAATGCAACAATTTAGATGCAGAACAATGCGAACAGGTACTTGCCAAGATTAAAGAAATGATTCAAAATGGTGAAACAGAAGATATTAATGCTAATAGCTTTGAGAATCTTTCTCGCACAATGCTACGCTTAAGGATTTTAGCTAAGCAAGAAAATCTTAACTTCGCTGATGAATTGGCTAAAGAATTAGACTCAGGAAATGTGTTTAATGGTGAGAAGCAAAATCCAGGCTTAGCACTAGGCCATTACAAAAACGATAAAGAGAAAGAAAAACCTAACCAAGGTAAGAAACCAGAAAAAGTAGATAAACAAAATGGGAAGAAATAAAAAGTGGGGGAATTAAATTCCCCCCTTTTTTATTCCCCTGAGATCATTATAGGCCTTTCATGTTTTAAGCGAGAGAGACCCATTTTTTGTAGTAAAGCTTACGAACAGTCGATTCTTAGAGGAAAGCATCAATCTTTCGCTTGGTGCTTTCCATCGATAATTAATTATTTCTGCTGTCTACTACTGGACAGCAGAATAGAGCATTTTATCAACAGCTTGTTGTAAGAACTTAGCAATTATTTTTCTAATCTACTCTACAAATGTCACTTTTACATATTCAATAATCGATGCGGAAGTATCTGCTGTACATACAAACCTTGAGGATGAAGCGGCAGCGATCATCAAGGTGAACCAAAACCGCTGGGAAATCGAAGAATGCTTTAGGATTATAAAGAGCGAATTCAAGGCCCGCCCTGTGTACTTAAGTCGCGATGACCGGATAGAAGCACACTTCACCACATGCTTCATAGCCTTGATTCTTTACCGATTCTTCGAAAAAAAGCTGGAAGTAAATATGCTTGTAGCGAGATTATTAATGGGTTAAGGAACGAGAATTTCAATGAAATCAAAGGAGAAGGCTATGTACCGACTTATACAAGGACGGATTTTACAGATGATTTACATGAAGCTTTTGGTTTCCGCACTGACTATTAGATCGTCGGTACTAGCCAGAAGAAAAAATTGTGAAAAGCACAAAATCACAATAATATTACTCACTCTCTTAATAAAAAATAAAAGGCTTGCAATCCCTATTTGCAAGCCTTTTTCTTTCTGTAACTGTCAAAATGGAACTATATCAATTTGAATATAGCATAACACCATACTAACGTTAAAGATAACTCGGAAAATTCGTGCACTTGAACAAGGTGATGAATTTATAGAACTTATATAAAACCAAGACTGCAAAATCTAACTATTATAATGATATGATTTCGATTCACAAATATAGTACTCCTTATATACCCAAATAAATTATGATAATTATTAAGTGCCCTGCTATTAAAACTTACTGTTAAAAACAAGGTGATCTACTTAGTTAGTTGACGTTCAGTTTGTTTTTGTATAACATATATATGTAAGATACATATAGGGAGGGAAACATATGCCTAGAGGTCGTCGTTGTTCACATAAAGGGCCTTGCTCTTGTGAGATGGGAAATTTATATCGTTTTGTCGAACCAATTGTTTTAGTTTGTTTAGCGATTTTAAAAACAGCTCATGGATACCAAATTGCGCAAGAAGCTGAGAAGTTAGCTGTAACCAAAGCACCTTTAGATGTAGCAGCGATTTATAGAACCTTAAGAAGATTTGAAGAGATGGGTTTTGTTAACTCGAATTGGGATACATCGACTCCAGGACCAGCACGCCGAGAATATACGTTAACCAATGAAGGTTGGCAACATCTCAAAGATTGGGACATCGTTCTTGTTGATGTTATTGATTCCTTAAAGACTCTACAAGAAACGTGTACCAATGTTCTAAATGAAAAAGCTTGAACTTTTTAAGTATAAACATTTTTAGTAAGAGGAGGTGAAACAAATGCCAGGTTTTGACAGAACAGGGCCGCAGGGTAGTGGAACTATGACTGGTAGAGGTAGAGGTTGTTGTCTATTACCACTGTCTAATAAAACTTCCATTAAAGAGTTTAGTCGAGATAGTCAAACTTCCGAGCAGCAGATTACTAGAGATAGAGGCAGAGGTTGGTGTCTAAGAGCTTGCTGGGTGCAATCTAGTGACAATTAATGAAAGACAACAATAGTTAGTCGAAAAAAACCAAGCGAGAAACCTTAAACTCGCTTGGTTAACCATTGGGAACGGAGGAATTAGTTTGAAAATAGCAATTACATCGGTGGGAACGACATTAGAAGACCAAATAGATGAACGTTTTGGTCGGGCTAAGTATTTCTTAGTTTTGGACAGCCTTACTGGTGATGTAGAAGTTGTTGATAATTCAGGGAACTGTGCTGCAGCTCAAGGCGCGGGCATTAATTCAGTACAAATAATAGCCGACAGAGGTGCGGAGTACTTAATTACAGGCTTTGTGGGGCCTAAAGCCCTTGAAGCTCTAAAAAAAGCTAAAATACCTTCTTTTGAAGGTGTAGAGAGCTCCCTAACTTGTTGGGAAGCACTTAAGAAATTCAAGTCAGACACCAAAGCAGAAGTACCTTGTTTAAAATTGAAAGGAAGTAAGAACATGTCCGAAAAAAGCACTATCAAACTAGCTATTCCCTCAGAACAACCAGGTGGGTTAGAAGCAAACAGATCTGGTCATTTTGGCAGATGCGCTCTCTTTACCTTAGTAGAACTCAAAGAAAATGAAATTGTTAATGTTAGTATAATTGAGAATCCTCCTCATGCTGAGAATGGCTGTCTTAGACCAGTGAGCCTATTAGCAGAGCAGAATGTGAACGCTATTTTGGTAAATGGTATTGGTGGACGTCCATTAAGTGGTTTTAATAGTGTAGGCATTAAGGTATATCTAGGCAATGGTTTAACAGTAAAAGACTGTGTTGAAGCTTATTTAAAAGGAAACTTAACTACAATGTCTATGGATGATACCTGCCGAGGTCACTAAAATGCCTAAGTATACTATTGCCATAGCCTCAGGTAAAGGTGGAACAGGTAAAACGACTTTTGCAGTCAACCTAGCTTATGTTACCAATTCCGCTGTTACTTTGATGGATTGTGATGTAGAGGCTCCTAATGCTCACCTTTTTTTGAATCCAGAATGGGTAAACTCAGAGGAAGTAGCAGTTTTAAATCCTTTAGTTGATGAAAATAAATGTAATGGCTGTAAAGAGTGTAAAAATCATTGCCGTTTCAATGCTATTGCAGTGTTAAAAGGAGAGCCATTAATCTCTTTGGAGCTATGTCATTCCTGTGGTGCGTGTCTATTAGCTTGTCCGGAGCAAGCAATTACAGAGTTTAAAAGGCCAATAGGAACTATTAAAGAAGGTAGTCTGGGGCAGATCAAACTCTTGCAAGGTCAACTTAATATAGGTGAAGTAAGAAGTTCGGCACTTATAGATCAGTTGCGAACTAAGCAAGTGGATACAGATCTGCTCTTAATCGATGCACCACCTGGTGCATCATGTGCCACAATTGCCGCTATTAAGGATGTAGACTTTTTAGTCTTAGTTACAGAACCAACTCCACTTGGTTTAAATGATTTGAAAATCTCAATTCAAATGGCAAAATTTTTGAACATAAAAATCGGTGTAGTTATTAACAAATCGGATGTAAGCTCAGCACCAGTTAGGGAGTATTGTGCCAAACAACAAATTCCTATTATAAGCGAGTTTAAGTTTGATCCAAACTTAGCTAAGGTCTACTCTTATGGCCAGATTATTGCAGCAAAATTACCTGAGTACTATGATCAATTTTCTCGTACTCTAAAAAGAGTCAAGGAGATGATCAGATGAAAGAGATAGCAGTTGTATCTGGCAAAGGTGGTACAGGGAAAACTTCACTTGTCGGAGCTTTTGCATACCTAACGAAACCTTGTGTAATAGCTGATTGCGATGTAGATGCAGCTAATCTTCATCTCCTGTTATCACCAACTACAGATAGTTTGGAACGTGAATCATTTCAAGCTGGTTATCTAGCTTATCTTGATCAAAATCTTTGTAATAGTTGTGGTTTATGTTTTGATAATTGTCGCTTTGGAGCCATAACGAAGGAAGATAAGCTCTATATTAATCCACTCTTTTGTGAAGGCTGTGGAGTTTGCACCGATGTATGCCCTGATAAGGTAATTAGCCTACAAGAAAAAACAGTAGGAGAAGTATTAGCTTGGGAGACTCGTTTGGGTCATATCGTTCAAGGAAGATTGGGTATAGCAATGTCCACTAGTGGCAAGTTAGTAACAAGTGTTAGGAAAAAAGCTAAAGAAACTGCCATAGCTACTGGTGCTAATTATCTTTTAATTGACGGTTCACCTGGAATTGGGTGTCCAGTAATTGCTTCTTTAACTGGTGTTGATACAGCAGTTATTGTTACCGAACCAACTATTGCAGGAGAGCATGATTTAAAAAGGATCCTCAATTTATGTCAGCAATTTAACTTACCTACATTTGTTATTGTCAATAAGTTTGATTTAAACAAAGAACAAACACAGCTACTTGTAGAACAAAGCAAACAAGTGGGGGCAAAGATTGCGGGTCTGGTTAAATATGATCCGTCTTTTTATCAAGCAATAGAAAATGGGCAGACCATTTTAGAGATAGATAATACAGGTAGTGGCGAGCAAGTAAGAAATGCTTGGAGTTATGTTTTAGCTAATTTATAAAGCTACCAACTGTTTATAAAAGATTTTTAAAATAAGTAGGGAGGGGTTTTATACCCTCCCTAATCTTATTCGCTTATATAGTTATCGAAGTAGCCTTGGATGAGCACAATCGGTGTACCTTTGTCGCCGCTACCACTAGTTAAGTCACATAAACTCCCTACTAAATCAGTAATCTGTCTAGGAGTAGTACCTAAGGATTCGTGTTTATCAGCTTGATGGCTGCTTTTCTCTTTAATTTTCTTTGCCATAGCTTCAGTCATTTCGTTACGGTTTAGATTATTAAGTTCGTTATCAGCTAGATACTTTAGTTTAATTTCATTAGGCGTCCCAGCTAAGCCAGCTGTAAACCCAGGAGAAACAACAGGGTCTGCTAGTTCCCAGATCTTGCCGACTGGGTCTTTGAAAGCACCATCACCATATACTAAAACTTCGATATTTTTGCCTGTCTTTAGTTTAAGCAAGCGTTGGATCTCTAAAACTGTTTCTTGGCAATTTCTGGGGAAGAGTTTTATTTCTGTATCATTAGCTAGATTAGAACCTAAGAGACCATATTCTGGGTTATACCCCGAACCATCGATTGACTCAGTTAAGAGATCATCTAAGCTAAGCACTTTTTTAGCACCATGTTTTAACAAGATCTTTTTGGTTCTCTTTCGTTCATGAACATTGCCTACCAAACATTCTTGACTGTAGCGTAAGGCCACTTTAGGGTCATTGGTAAAATAGATCTCTACTTTACCTGGGGTGAAGAGATTTTTATATAAATGTACATAATCAATACCCGTAAATGGATGAGATACATATTCACCGAAGAGTTTACGATATTCAGCTTCAGTAAGCGTATCCGTATAAGGATTGATACCTTTTTCATCCATAACATCAATATCCATTAAATGATTACCTAGCTCATCGGAGGGATAGTTAAGGAACAAGAAGACCTTTTTCCCGCTTAAAGCGATACCTTTTAAAATAGAAAGAAATCTATTCCTACTTAAGATAGGGAAAATAAGGGCGATATCGCCTTGAAATTTATTATTGATATCTGTAGCAATGTTATGAACTGAGGCATAGTTCCCTTGAGCTCTTGCTACTAGAGATTCAGTAATACCAATAATATCTTTATCATGAAGTTGGTATTTTTCTGCATCCATCGATTTTAGGACAGAGTCAACTACGATATTAACTATATCGTCTCCTTTTTTAACAATAGGAGCTCTGAGCCCTCTAGCTGTAGTACCTACGGTTCTTACCATTAAGATTCCTCCCTAGTACAATTGAGCTATCCCCAAAGATAGGCTGCAAAAATCAAGAAATCAATACCAGAAATTTTTAGGGATAGTACATCATATTAATATCAAGCGAACAAGCTCTTAAGCCTTATTCACAAAGCGTTAAGAGCTGTTTGTTTGTGTTTTCCTTTTTCTGCAGCACACCCCAAAATACCAATCTACATTAATTTTACTTCTAGCAACAAGCAAGTGCAATATAGCATGTATGGGAGATTTTATCAAGATTTAGTAATTATAAGTTGGTCTTTTCCATATGTGATTGGCTAGTAAGAAGTAATAAAGGACTAATAGTAGAAAGGGCTGTTGTAATAAATATTGGTGTGGAAAAAAGATACAAACCCAAATATTATTATAAGCAGAAAAATAACATCTTTAATTATTCCTAATGTAAGGAGTAAAATACCTTGCGAACGGCGAGCGGGATATTGCATGCTTATAAAACCCATAACTTCGCCAAATAGGGGTATAAATAGTGTCCCTATAATTAATAAAAACATAGCTAAACCAGGCCAGGGGTTGTATTGGGTAGAAGGTTGAAATTCAGGAAATGTATAACCACATTTTACGCAGATTACCGCTTTGGCTAAGGTCTGGTTACCACATCTTGGGCAGTATTTATAATTATTGTTTTCTCCCCAATTGGGATCGGTGTTTTGGTTAGACAAAGCAATCCCTCGCTTTAGATAGCTATATTTTATAAAGAGTAGCTATCTTTAATTTTGAGTGTTCTCCTCTTACATAATTTAGGTAAAAGACCATGTTAAACCTGCTATAAATTAAATCTAAGTACCAGTACTTCTTGGTAAGAGAAAAACTACGGAAGATAAATTTAAGCAAGATAATAATATCACTCTTTTACTAAAATAAAAACAAATAACTAGGCTAGGTAGAAGTGAATCAAGAAGTTATAAAATAAGTAACCTTTCTGATTTAGTTAATGTTATCTTTAAAGGTCATTTCGAAAGAAATTAGAATAATAAACGATTTGTAGGCAACCTTTAAGAAACCTAAAGACTCTAAAGGTTAGAAGAAGAATAGATCGTGATATTACCAATATATCAAGATTTTAGATGTAACTAAAGGTGCTTAATTTTATCAACTAGAGATCAAAGCTTATAACTAAGAAGGGAAAATCTTAGCTACTAATGGTGGGCTATTCAATAAAAATAAAACTAAGCTAGCTATTGAAAAAGAAAAATTAACTAAAAGCGAACAGCTACTATTAAATCGTCAATATGATGAGGCTGTAGCGTTTGTGGTTCCTTTGGCTAATTGGCTTTATAATAAAGCTTTGCTACAGATAGGGGAAACCTTTGATTTAGATACTGCTTCTTTATATATGAAGCAAAAAGATAGCTCAATTGCTCGTTTTAATAAGGGCGAGCTTCTGTACAGAATTAATTGGGATGCAATCGATTTTCGTTGTGATCTTCTTTCGATTTCGACAACGCTAGTTATTTTTACCGTCACAATCAGTTACACATTATATAAAATGGTATCTTTACATTTTCAATATGGAACTATTTGTTTTTTGCTTAGTGCATTATCAATAGGTATACCTTTTTGCTTTAAAAAATTGCAAACGAAGCTTAAAGACCAGTTAAAGGAAGCAGAAGGCCAGGTTTTTGCATTAGAGAACAGTGAGAACTGCCAAGCGTGTATATGAAAGATTACTTAGTGTTTTCAAGAAGGTTACAAGTAGGTATATATTGGTTATTAATACAGCAGAATTTACTGCAGAAGTTTTTAAATATGCCAGTCAAGCTGCAGTGTTTTTATATGGTAGTTATTTAGTTTACCAAAAAGAAATTACTCCTGGAACTATTGTTTTTAGTTTAGGAGTAGCGAATATAACTCAGGAAAAGTTCCGCCAAGTTTTTTCTATGATTCAAGAGATTTGGGATCTTAAAATAGTTCATAAAAGGTTAGATGAACTATTAGGTAATCCAGAAGCTATACTTGGTAAAGAGACTAAACCAATTAAGAGTCTTCCTGTAAAAAAATTTATCTTTTAGTTATGGCGAAAAAGTAGTATTAAAGGATATATCTTTAGAGGTTAGTCAAGGTGAGACAGTTGTTATTAGGGGAGAGAATGGTTGCGGTAAGTCAACACTAGGGTTCTATCTTGATAAATGGAGTGGAATTAAAGACTCTTAAAGTCCGAGAGTGGCGAGATTGTCTTATTGTTGTCCCTCAAGATGCTCCTTTATTTGATCAATCTGTGTCTGAAAATATAAATTTACCAAGTAAGGAATATGATAAGCAAAAGATAGATGAAATAATTAAAGCGATGGAACTTACTGAAATAGCTAACGAAGAAGTTACTATTGGAGAACTTGGCGAGAGGATCTCAGGAGGCCAAAGACAAAGGATCTGTTTAGGTTGGCTCTATGTAAAGGATGCACCCTTGATTATTTTGGATGAACCTACTGCTAATCTAGATCGAGAAGCAAAATGTAAATTGCTAAAATACTTAACAAAGAACACTACTACGAAAATAATAATAACCCATGATGAGGAAGTTCTGAGTTTAGCAGATAAAGTGTATAATTTTTAAACGTGTAATCTCTTAAGAAAGACAGTGCAAACAAGCACCGTCTTTTTTTATTGTCAGTGATTTTAGTGAGGAAGATTATAAATTTAACCAGATAGGGAGATGCTTTATTAACTATTTAATACAAAGGTAAAAACGTAGACGCTATGAGAAAATTGCAAAAGATAAGCATATAAATACATGCTAAAAGTGCTAAAGGCCTGAGAGAGTACATAATATCAAATATCCACATTGTTAAATACACAGCAAAAAACGTTAATGGCTATTGTATACATTATTATTTAAATAAAACGCAGGAATATTAGCAGGAGAATACGAATAGTAGCAGAATAATAAAACAAATTCTAACGGAGTTCTTGGGAAAACCGAATAAATCGGATCAGCAAGGACTAAAAACACAATTACTAGCGAATATTCTCTTCTATCCTTTTAGATAGAAGATATTAAAGGAGGTAGGCTTATGCAGGAAGTTTCTGTGTAAGCTGGTTTGAGTGACACATGTAATTCAAGTAGATGATTTAAGAACTTATATCAAGACTGAAAGAGGTGTAGTTAAAGCTGTTGATGGTGTATCTTTTTCAGTCGATGAGAAAGAAGTTTTAGGGGTAGTAGGTGAGAGTGGCTGTGGGAAAAGTATCACCGCTTTATCTATTATGCAACTGCTACCAGATAGATTTGCCAGTATTGAAAGTGGTTCTATAAACTACATACCACGCGATGGTAATGCTAGCATTGATATTGCTAGGCTCAATCCTAAAAGCCGCGAAATGCGTTCAATTAGGGGTAAAGAGATTTCAATGATATTTCAAGAGCCAATGACCTCTTTAAACCCTGTTTACACAGTAGGAGAACAGATTATAGAATCCTTACTATTGCACGAAAAGATGAATAAGAAAGAAGCCATGATGAGGGCCGTTGAACTTCTAAAGCATGTTGGTATTCCTGACCCTGAATTGCGAGTGAGAGAGTATCCGCACCAAATGAGTGGTGGTATGAGGCAAAGAGTCATGATTGCGATAGCGCTATCGTGCAACCCTCGATTTTTAATAGCAGATGAGCCTACTACAGCTTTAGATGTTACCATTCAAGCGCAGATATTAGATTTAATGAAACGCTTACAACAAGAGCATGACATGTCGATTATGATGATTACTCATAACATGGGCGTAGTTGGTTTGATGTGTGATCGTGTTTTAGTTATGTATTTAGGTCGGGTTGTAGAAGAAGCTAAGGTGAGAGAGATTTTTAAGAGTCCTCTTCATCCTTACACTTTAGGATTACTTAACTCTATTCCTAAACTTAATCCTAAAGAAAGAAAAAAGGATCGCTTGATTCCTATAGCTGGGAATGTACCAGATCCTAGCGAAATTGTTACAGGTTGTAGATTTGCTCCTCGCTGCCCACGTGCTTTCGATAAATGTCAGGAGGAGCCACCTTTGATTGAGGTAGAAACCGGACATAAGGTTAGGTGTTGGCTCCATGAATGAACAAAAAATTATAACTTCCCTAGATGATAACAATGTATTGTTATCAGTTTCAGGACTAAAGAAGTATTATCCCATAACTGGGGGCTTATTTAAGACCCATGTTAATGATGTAAAGGCCGTTGATGGTATCAGTTTTGCTATCAAGAAAGGCGAAACTTTAGGTTTGGTTGGTGAAAGTGGTTGTGGAAAATCAACTGCTGGCCGTACAATATTGCATCTAAATAAACCAACTGCTGGTGATATAAAGTTTAATCTAGATGGACAAATGGTTGATGTAAACCAGAGATCGATTAAAAGATTACGACGTCATATGCAAATCGTTTTTCAAGATCCCTATTCTTCTTTGGATCCACGTATGCGAGTGGATGAGATTATTGAAGAACCATTGAAGGCTTATGGAATGAAAAAGGATGAGCGAAAAAAGAGAGTTGCTGAACTCTTAGAAGCAGTAGGGTTAGGTAAATCTCATATGAAGCGTTTTCCCCATGAATTCTCTGGAGGTCAAAGGCAACGTATCGGTATTGCTAGAGCTTTAGCGCTAAAACCTAGTTTAGTGATTTGCGACGAACCAGTTTCAGCTCTAGATGTTTCGGTGCAAGCTCAGGTTATTAACCTTCTTAAGGATCTTCAAGATCAGTTTGGTTTAACTTATCTATTTATTGCTCATGATCTAAGTGTTGTTCAATATGTCAGTGATAGGATTGCTGTTATGTATTTAGGTAAGATTGTAGAAATTGCTTCTTCAGCGGAATTATTTTTGGAACCTAAACATCCTTACACTGAAGCTTTATTATCAGCAATTCCTCTACCAGCAGTAGATTATGATAGAGAACAGATTATTTTAGAAGGTGATGTTCCCTCCCCTGCCAATCCACCTTCTGGATGTCACTTCCACACTCGTTGTCCATATAGACAAGAGATCTGTAGTCAAAAAGAACCATCATTACAAAATATTAATGATGGACATCAAGTTGCTTGCCATTTTGCTAGGGAGTTATCTTTGGCAGCAGCCCCAGTAATATCTGCTATTTAATTTGATGTAGTCACGACAAAACGTGAATGCATATAAAAGGAGGTTATCATGTTGAAAGTCAACAAGACTATTGTTACTGTTTTAGTGGCTGTTTTGTGTTTGTCTTTGGTAGCTTTTGCAGCTACTGACAAAGAGACTTTTGTATTTGTTTCTATTGGGTCTGGTCCTGATACCCTCGACCCAGCATTGATTTACGACAATGCTAGTGGTGAAATTGCTTTCGAAGTGTATGACAACCTTTTGGAATACGATGGTGAAAGCACGTCGAAGTTGATGCCAATGTTAGCAACAGAAGTACCCTCTGTTGAAAATGGTCTTATTTCCAAAGATGGTAAGACTATCAAGTTTAACATCAGAAAAGGTGTCAAGTTCCACGACGGTGCTACTTTGACTGCTAACGATGTTAAATACAGCTTAATGCGCAATATGTTAATGGATCCTGATGGTGGTCCTAACTGGATGCTTCTTGAGCCAATCCTTGGTGTAAATACTATTGCTGAGCTTGTGGCTGACTTTGGTGGTGGCGATGATGTAGCCAAAGCCGATCCTAAGGTATTGCGTAAAGTCTACGACGCACTAGACAAAGCTATTGAAGTCAAAGGCGATCAAGTAATCTTTAACCTTAAGAGCGCTTATGCACCTTTTCTTAACATTATGGCCCGTTCTTCTAGCTGGTCAGCTATCTACAACAAAGGTTGGGCAATTAAAAATGGTGCTTGGGATGGTAAGCCTGATACATGGGTAAAGTGGTATAACCAAGCCAAAGAGCAGATGGCTTTATTTGACAAAGCTAACGGTACTGGTCCATTCAAACTTAAGGTCTGGGATAAAAATGCTAAGAAAGTTGTTCTCGAAAGAAACGATAACTATTGGCGTAAAGCAGCTGCCTTCAAAACTGTTGAGATTCAATATATTGATGAGGTTAGCACCCGTAAGGTTCTGCTTCAAAACGGTGATGCTGATGCTATCTATGTACCTCTGGATAAACTTGATCTAGTACAAAAGATGCCTAACGTTACCATCGTTGACCATGTAGCTACCATGACTAATACCGCTGGTTTCTTTAACTTCAATATAGACACCAAAGGTAACCCTGATGTTGGTAGTGGTATGTTAGATGGTAAGGGTATTCCAAGCAATTTCTTTGCAGATGTGCATGTACGTCGTGGTTTCCTCTATAGCTTTGACTGGGATGCATTCCTAGGAGAGGTTATGAAGGGTAGAGCTACTAAACCTTTTGGTCCTATCCCAGCTGCGTTAACCTTCAGTAATCATAAGCAACAAACTTACGCCTTCAATCCAACTAAAGCTACAGAAGAGTTTAAGAAGGCTTTTGGTGGCGAGTTGTGGGAAAAAGGCTTTACAATGACCATTACCTATAACTCTGGTAACACCATGAGAGCTGCCGCAGCAGATATCCTCAAATATAATATTGAAAGCCTTAACCGCAAGTTTAAGGTCCAAGTTAGAGACCTTCAATGGCCATCACTTCTTGATAATCTACGTTCCGGTCGCACCACCTTCTTCTTTATGGGTTGGATTCCTGATTTCCCAGATGCTCATAACTTCCTAACCCCATATATGCATAGCGCAGGTACTTTCGCTGGTTATTGCGGAGTTGATATGCAGAAGTTAGCAGCAGAGAAATATGATCCACTCATTGCTCAAGGTATTGCCGAAACTAGTGCTGCAAAACGTCAAGAGATCTATAATAAGCTACAAAATTTAGCTTTTGAAGATGCAATTCAACTTTATATGAGTGATAACGAAGTAGTTCGTGTTTTCCGGTCTGAAGTTAAAGGGTACTATCCAAGTCCTGTTCGCCCTGGCGAATATGATATTTATAGACTCTATAAGTAAGCGTAGTAAGGAGCAGAGTGTTCTTGCTCTGCTCCTTAATTCCAATTCGCTAAAGAGTTGGTTTATCAACGCTGAAAAAGGAGAAATGGTTTGTGTTTAATTATATTCTTAGGCGTATTTTATCTTTGCCTGTAGTAATACTAGGGGTAACTTTGCTGATTTTTTTAATGATGCAATTATTATCCCCGTATCAGTTGTTAGCTTCTTATATTCGTAGCCCTGAAGAACTTAAAAATAAAGACCCAGATGTATTAATTCATACTTATGGCTTAGATCGCCCTGCGGGTGAGCGCTACGTTAAGTGGATTCAAAATGTTATCCGTGGTGACTTAGGGTGGTCTAACTCTGCCAACATGCCGGTAAAAGAAGCTATTTTAGCTAGATTTCCTGCTACCTTAGAATTAGCTCTCTTTGCTGTTATTCCAGTTATTTTTGGCGGAATTCTGCTAGGTTCTTTTGCGGCAATGCACCACAATCGCTGGGGAGATCACCTGACGAGAATCTTTGCTATTGTAGGTTGGTCCTTACCAAGCTTTGTGGGAGGGCTCTTGGTACTAATGATCTTTTATGGGGTCTTGGGCTGGTTTCCTCCTGGTAGGCTTAGCACTTGGGCTTACCAAATTGTTACCTCTGATCAGTTTGTTAACTACACAGGTATGTACACATTAGATGCTATACTTAATGGCAACTGGGCCATTTTCTGGGATGCCCTTAGGCATTTGATTGGACCTACACTGACACTTGCCTATTTATGGTGGGCTTTTATCATGCGTATAACTCGTTCGAGTATGCTTGATACCATGAACAAAGATTATGTCAGAACAGGTAGATCCAAAGGTTTACCAGAACGTGTAGTGGTTAAAAAATACATTAGAAGTAATGCTTTAATACCAGTTGTAACTGTAGCAGGCTTAATGGTGTTAGGTTTGTTAGGTGGTGTAGTTATCGTCGAAACTGTTTTCGACTTTAAAGGTTTAGGATTGTTAACGGCAACTGCAGCACAACAACTTGATTATGCAGCAGTTTTAGGGACTACGATGTTCTACTGTTTCCTACTAGTAATTGTTAACTTGATTGTGGATATTCTGTATGCTTTCGTTGACCCGAGAGTAAGACTGGAGTGATGCTCTGTGGTACTAAAAAAATTAATGCGTAACCCCATTTCTCTCTTGGGGCTAATTATATTGATTGGATTCGTATTAGTAGCGATATTTGCTCCTAAGCTAGCACCACCAAGGGATCCAGAACAACCCTACATGATTCCTCGTTATGGATATAGTTCAACACCAAAACCTCCTGTTCCCGAGCACCCCTTTGGAACTACCGAAGGACAGTATGATATTTTCTATGGTATTGTTTGGGGAACACGCACAGCTTTTTGGGTAGGATTGTTTGTTGTAGGGGTTAGTTGTGCTATAGGTATTATTGTTGGTTCTATTGCTGGCTATTATGGTGGTAAATTCGATGAGATTCTTATGCGTATTGTCGATGTTTTTATGAGTTTTCCCTTCTTAATCGCAGCTGTAGTAATTACCACAATTCTAGGACGTGGTCTAGATAAGGTTATGCTAGCAATGGTCTGCTTTTACTGGATGGGTTACGCGAGACTTGTAAGAGGTAGTATTTTAGCTATTAAAGAAGAAGAATATATTCTAGCGGCCAAAGCCTGTGGTGTAAAGGATTGGCAAATTATTATGAAGCATGTATTACCTAATTCAATCTTCCCTGTTTTAGTCCAGGCTAGTATGAACATTGGTTCTGTAGTTATCACCGCTTCTGGCCTTAGTTTCTTGGGTGTTGGTGCACCGCAAGGTTATGCTGATTGGGGTCAGATGATTAGTTTTGGCCGTAACTGGCTCTTAGGTACACCAGAAAATGCTTTTGCTTACTGGTACACAATTGTTTATCCTGGCTTAGCTATAGTTTTATTTGTGCTCGCTTGGAACCTTGTAGGCGATGCTTTCCGTGATGTCTTAGATCCGAAGATGCAGTCTTAATTATAGTGGTAATTAATTTACACAGAAGAGTTAATAGATTAAAAACTAATTAAGTGCTGGGTTATAAACCCAGCACTTTTAAGTTGAATTTACTTATCTTTGCTCGAAGTAGTTAATCCGGAGAGGGAAAAAAGTCTCTCTAAAGAATTTATTAAAGGTAAAATCAATAGGGGGGCTATTAATATGACTAGAAGAGTTACTTTTACCTTAGCGTTGATTCTTCTTCTGTCAGTGGCTGTCTGGGCAGGACCAAAGATTGAAGTTTGGGAAGTTGGTCTAGCTAATGAAACAATTAGCATAATTAAAGATCTCATTGCACAAGACTTTACTCCCAAGACTGGCATTGAAGTTTCTATAAGCGTTTTTCCTTGGGAAGGTATGTTTAATAAAGTACTTTTAGCAATGGCTTCTAACTCTACTCCTGATATTATTGCTGGTGCACCTGATCATTTAGTAGAATATGGGGTTAGAAGTGGTGTTTTGGATCTTAAGGAAAACTTTGGTGCCGCACGAGTGCAAGCTGTGGAAAAGAAACTTTATCCTGGGACAACCAGAGCTCTAAACTTTAGAGGGAACACTTTTGATTTTGTGGAAAATGCTGGAGTTATTGTTGGTTATTACCGTACAGATATTCTTCGTGATTTAGGTATGGCTATACCTAAGACTTGGAACGATTTGCATGCCATTCAACCGAAGCTAAAAGCTAGGAATATGTCTGCTGGCTGGGGATATGGTGGTATCAATGGTGGCCCTGAATGGGGTTCATACCTAATGATGAAACAGAACAATGGTAGCTGGGTTGATGGCGAAACTTATAAAAGTAAGCTCTTAGAAGATAACTCAGTCCAAGGCTTTAAAAACTATGTTGAGCTTTATACTAAACATGGTTTGCCTCAAGAGGGAATCTCTTTCCAAATGTTTAAAACAGGCGAATGGCCAGTATTAATGGATATCAGTGCTTTTTACGCAAATGTTTATCTAGCAACCCCCGAATTAAGTGGTAAGTGGCAAGTTGGCTTAATTCCAGGTACTGTTAGACAAGATGGCTCAATTAGCCATGAGAGCTTTATGGGTGGTTCTACTTTAGGTATTGCTAAGAATGCTAAAAATAAAGAAGCCGCCTTCAAGTATTTAGAATGGTATCTTTCTGACGAGGTACAAAGTCAGTTAGTTAAACTAGTTCCAGAAAAAATTAAAGGTGCTATGATTTTCTCTGGTAATATGGCTGCTACCAAATCACTACCTATTCCTGATAATGATAAGCAGATGTTTTACGAGCAACTCAATGTATCTAATGCTTTTAGTTATTTCCCTGGTGGTAGTGCAGTACAAAGAGAATTAAACTTTGCCGTACACAATGTACTACAAAAGAAGATTGCACCGGAAGAGGCACTAAAGATTGCTGCTAAAAATACTGAACAAGAGCTAAGCCGTAAACAAAAAGAATACCAAATATATAGATAAACTTGCTAAGAAATAAGATTCCAGGCCTTCGGGTTAACCGGGGGCCTTTTTCCTATCTAGGAGCTTTGGCAGGGATAGGAAAGAGAATCAAGAATCATTAACTAGACATCCATGACAAGGAGAGAGAAGGCCAATGTTACGATTTATTCATGCATCTGACTTACATTTAGGGAACAGTGGCCCAGGCACGTTGGGTCTTTCTAAAGAGTGGAGAGAGAGAATTGCCAATGCTGCCTACCAAGCCATGGAAACCTTGATCGAAAAAGCTATAGCTTTAGAAGTGGATTTCGTTCTGTTCTCTGGTGATGTTTTAGATACGAAAACCCCAACCTTAAGATCTCAGTTGGAACTATACCGTGGTCTAACAAGATTAAGTGAAGCTGGGATTAAGGTCTTTATGGTAGGGGGGAATCATGATCCCTTAAATATTAGTAGAGCACAGAGCAAACTACCAGCTGGGGTTCATTTTTTTGGCGCTGAACTAGAGACAATTCCTTTTATCAAAGATGGCGTGACTTTAGCAGAGATAACAGGTATCAGCTATCCTGTGGCTAAAGTGACTGACGATCTGAGCTTAAAATTTAAAAAAGGCTCTAAAGGCTTTCAAATTGCTTTATTGCATACCAATGTAGCTGGTTATGGTAAAAAAGATAATTATGCCCCTTCTAGTTTGGCTAATTTAAGCAAAAGTGGTTTTGATTACTGGGCTCTAGGCCATGTTCATACCGGTACTATACTTAATACAAAGCCATATGTAGTCTATGCTGGTACAACCCAGGGAAATCAGATTAACGAAACAGGACCAAAAGGCGTTTATCTAGTCGAGGTAGATCGAGAGGTAAAAATAGAGTTTATCGAGACCTCAGCTTATTATTGGCAGATAAAAAAAGTGCCTGCTCCTGAAACCTTAAATGAATTATACAAAGCACTAGATGAGCTAGATGAAGAAGCCAGGGAAAAGCCCCTGGTGATTAGACTTATAATAACTGGTAGAACACCATTATATAAAGAACTTATAAATGGACAAGCCGAGTTAGAAGAACGATTTAGAGAAGGAAAAAATTACGCTCTAGAGTCTTTAGAACTGGAGATATTGCCAGATATTGATTATGAAGCTGTGAAAAATGAAGAGAGTCTTCCTGGTGAGTTTTTAAGAGAAGCAGAAAAGCTATTAAATAGTGAAGACCAAAAAGAATTGGAAGAAGTGTTGGCACCTCTATATAACCGTTTGGGTGACCTAATTGAACCTGTTGATGCAAAAGCTTTAGAGTCTATTGTCTCGGGGAGCGTGGCTTTGGGACTAGATCTCTTTTGGCGGGGTGAAAAACCATGAGAATTAAGCAAATAGGGATTAAAAATTTCGGTATTTTTACCAACTTTACACTAGATCTTACTCAAGGTATGAATTTTATTTTAGGCGAGAATGAAGCTGGTAAAAGTACCCTTTTAGCTTTTATCCGCTGGGTTCTTTTTGGCTTTCCTAAGGGTAAAACGGAGAAATATACCCCTATAAATGGTGGTGTGCAGTGTGGACATCTGCTTTTAATGCTACCAGATGGAAGAGAATGCTTAGTCAGAAGGCAAGGGCGTACAGGTAAAGGAGATTTAACAATATTAATTGATGGTGAAACTGAGCCAGGAGATACTCTGACAAAGCTACTTGGGCCAATTTCCGAAAATGTTTACCGTAATGTTTTTGCTTTTGGTTTAGATGAGTTGCAAACCTTAAACACTTTAACTGACAATGAAGTTAGTAGTTTTCTTTATTCAAGCGGTCTTTATCCAGGGAATCTATCTCTATCTAAGATCGATATTGAATTAGAAAAGAGAGCTAAAGAATACTATTCTCCTAATAAGATCGCTACTAGGCCCCTACTTAATCAAAAACTAACTGAGTTAGAAGAGTTAGAGACAGGCTTAGCCCGTTTACAAAAAGAACCAGAAGAATACAACCAATGTTTAAAAGACGAAGAGAAGACTCAAAACGAATTAGCAGAGATAAAAAAAGAATTGGCTAATTTAGAAGAGAAAAGACATTGGTTAAATACCCTCTCCCAGGGCTGGAAACTGTGGAAGGAAAAATGTTCCTTGCAAGATAATATCGCTGCTTTAGGTATTCCTGAGGAATTCCCTGAAGCACGAGTACTAGAGGCGGAAGCACTCCTTAAAGAGATAGCTAGTTGTGAAGAAGAGTTAGCACAGGTTAGAATTAGACAATCTAAGCAACAAGAAGACCTGAAGGAGTGTCAGGTAGACTATAACATTATTGCTCATGAAGCAGAGATTGGTGCATTATACAGTGACCTTTCTAAGGTCACCGACTGGAAAGCTAAGTGTCAAGAGTTAACAGCGAAAATCGATGAATTAAATAAACAACTGCAAAGCAGAATTCCTACTGAGCTAGGTAGTGAGTATGATCATGAGACTTTACTTTCTTTGCATTTAGCTCCTGAAGTGAACGAGCAGATTCGTTCTTGGCAAGACAAGCTAACAGATAATAAAGAGAGTTTACGCCAATCTAAGGAGAAGTTAGTTTCATTAGAGACGGAAAAACAAGGACTGATAAAAGAAGAAGAAACAGTATTAAAAGAGCTAGAAACACTACAAGTAAGACAAAACTTTTACCAAGTAAAAGAAGCACTAGAGACTTATAAACAGCTAGCCCCTAGTCGCGATTATCTTAAACAGCGAGTTGAAGACCTCCAGACTCCATCAAATAAACCTATTGTTTCAAGTGGTTGGGCGACAATTATCGGAACTGTTTTAATCGCACTACTTTCTAGTTATTTTTTAATCATAAAAAAGTGGTATTTAGGTGTGCCTGGATTAATCTTTGCTTTGTACAACTTATTAAGTTATTTAAGTGTGAAAAAGCAAGAAAAGATTGATCTACTAGCTTGGCAAAGCGAAGAAGAAGAACGGATGGAAAAACTAGCTCGTATCAAGCAAGAGCTCGAACAGATTCAAAGGCAATTTGCCGAAGCTGAGGGTATTTTAGGGTTTGTAGGGAATGTAGAGCCAGAGCTAATTAAGACTCTTACAGAAGAGTTAATTAAAGAAAACGAAGTTCTAATGAAAAGACATCGTCAAGAAGAGCGATTAGTAGAGATTAGACAAAAGCTTCAAAGCTTGGGAAAACAAATAACTCTTACCAAAGAAGTTATCCAGGAACAGGATCAAGAGAGAAACACCAACGATACTAATTGGCAACTTTTCTTACAAAGCAAAAATCTACCTAATAAAGAACCACTAGCTATATTAGAGTGGCTTAGTGCAGCGAGAGAGTTATTAGCAAGAACTGATGAATTAACAGAGAGAGAACAGGATAAAAAGGCTCTCACAAAAAATATTGAAGAGTACAGGCAAAAGGTGCATAATCTAGCTAGTGTTTTAGAAAGAGATAAGCTAAGCGATCCCGAGGTAGCTGTTTTAGATTGGCAAAATCGGTTAAAGAAAAATATGGATTCAAACCAAAAGAAAAACGATATAAATAAGGTTTTAGAAGAGCTAAAGATTAAAGAAGAAGATCTACTCCATAAACATCAAGTTAAGTCAGAGATAGTTAAAGAGATCTTCTGCAAAGCTGAAGTTGAAACACCTGATGAATTCCGGGCTTTAGCTAAAAAGGCAGAAGAGAAAAAACAATTAGAAACAAGTATTATAGTGATTGAGTCCAATCTGAAAAACTTAGTGAGAGATAAGCAGGAAGAATTATTACAAGAGCTAAGTGAACTTAGCGATATATCGTTAGAGAAACAATTAAAAGAAAATAACGATGCTCTTACTAAGTCGAAAGATTTAGAAACAGATGCTAATGAGAGATTAGGCCGCTTAGCGGAGAAACTAAACCAGTTAGAACAGAGTGAAGAAGCAGAAAAATTGTTAGCTAGACAAGCTAATATTACAAGCGAAATGAATTCGCTGGCTAAAAAATGGGCTGAAGCCGAGATTTGTAGGTATTTAATTAATAAAGCACGTATGGTTTATGAAAGAGAAAAACAACCAGGTGTGCTGAAAACAGCCTCTCGCTTTTTTAATGAGATCACAGGTGGACGCTATACCAAAGTTATTTCTCCTCTAGGTGAGCAGCGATTTGAAGTAGTAAGCAGTAATCAAGAGCTGAAAAAGCCTGAGGAGCTAAGTCGCGGGACCGTAGAGCAACTCTATCTCTGCTTGCGCTTAGGGCTCATAGAAGAGTTTGCAAGACAACAAAACTCACTACCTTTGGTAATTGACGATATTTTAGTAAACTTTGATCCTAAGAGATCACGAAATACACTCGAGATTCTAGCTAGTATACAGAGTACGCATCAGGTACTTTTCTTTACTTGTCAACCACATTTGGTTAACATAGCTAAAGAAAACAAACTGGATCATAACCTAATAGTATTAAAAGATGGAGCTGTTGTCGTTTAAGAGGCTAATAGTTTACGAGGTGAAAAGGATGCAAGAGAAGTTAAAAAAAGAAATCGAAAAACTAATGCCGGAACTAGTTGAAAGCATTAGTAACTTAGTTAAGATTCCTAGTGTAGAAGATCCGGATACATTTTCTGGAGAGAAACCCCAAGGAGAAGGCTGTTACCAAGCACTTTTAGCTACTGAAAAGCTAGCTAAGGATATGGGTTTTAAATTTAAAAATGTCCAAAATGTGGCAGGTCACGCTGAGTGGGGGGAAGGCGAGGAGATTCTCGCTATCTTAGGGCACTTAGATGTGGTACCACCAGGAACAGGTTGGGATGATGATCCTTTTAGTGGTAAAGTGGCTGATGGTTATATTTGGGGCAGAGGCTCTACTGACGACAAAGGCCCAACTATAGCCTGCCTCTATGCCCAAAAGGCCTTAATGAATTTAGGGTTCCAACCGAAGAAAAGGATTAGAACTATAATTGGCACAGCTGAAGAGACCAACTGGAAATGTATGAAAGCATACTTTGCCAGTGAAAAAAAGCCCACCTATGGTTTTACTCCCGATGGTGAATTTCCAATAATTCAAAGTGAAAAAGGTATTTTACACTTAGAACTTACTGGCCCAGCAACCGATGGTCTTTGGGCATATGGTGGGGAGAGGACTAATGTTGTTCCCAATAAAGCCTTTGCTAAAGTCGCGGAAAGCTTTAAGATGGTGTCTTCTCTTAAAGAGATTAGCCACAAGGAAGTATTAAAATATGTTAAAGAGGCACCTGTAGGTCGCTATGTAGTGGCCGAAGGAAAAGAAGCGCATGGCTCTACTCCCCAGATCGGTCACAATGCCATTGTTGATCTTTTACTAGGCCTAGCTCAAGCTGGTGTAAAGAATCCCTTGTGCCAGTTCTTTAACCAAATTGGCCAGACACCAGATGGAGCACCGCTCGGTATAAACTTCCATCACGAAATTGCTGGTACCTTATCCTGGAATCCAGGTCTTTTGCGTATAAATGCTAAAGGTAGTAGATTGGTTATCGATATTAGATATCCATATGGGGTTACAATTGAGCAGATTTTAAAACAAGTAAAGCTACACCTACCCCAAGGCTTAGAAGCAAAAGCCTTATCTGTAGGTGGTGACAATACTAAAGCACCATTATTAGTGCCTGCTGATCACCCGTTGATTATTAATCTCCAAAAAGCTTATAAAGAGGTAACAGGAGAAGAACCTGAATTATTAGCTATCGGTGGTGGCACCTATGCTAAGGCTATTCCTAATACTGTAGCTTTTGGTGCTCAGTTCCCAGGTGAGCCAATGATAGCCCATCAAGCTAACGAAAGGCTAAGTCTAGACTCCCTCCGGAAAATGACACTTATCTATGCTTATGCTATTTATTTATTAGCACAGTAAAAGGTAAAGGGGGGGATTTCTGTGCTACACAAGTTTCTTTTAAGCTTACCTATGGGTATTGCCAATACTTTACCTGGTATTAGTGGTGGCACGATTGCTTTAATTCTTGGTGTCTATGACGAACTACTGGAAGCTTTAAAAAAGTTAGACTGGAAACACCTGTTGCCGATAGGGGCAGGTATTGCTACAGGAATCCTCTCTACCTCTTTTATAACTACCTATCTATTAGAACACTATCCCAATGAGGTCTATGGTTTTTTGTTTGGTCTTATCGTCGTTTCAACAATAATATTAATAAAAAGAGAAAAGACTTATACTACGCATAGTATCTTATGGTTAATCTTGGGTGTTTTAATTTCAAACTTTATGACGAACATTGAGATGGGTGTTCAGTGGAAAACCTTACAATTTCCTCTCTTTTTCTTAGGAGGGTTTATTGCTACAGGTGCTATGATACTACCTGGAATTAGCGGGGCTACAACTCTGGTTCTTTTAGGAATTTACGAAGAAGTATTACATGCTGTAACTGTATTTGATCTAAAGATCCTCCTGCCTTTTGGTGGGGGGGTGTTACTGGGATTTAGTGTATTTGCTGGTATTATTAGTTTTCTACTAACGAGGCAAAGGCATAGAACGATGAGTTTTATTGTAGGTCTTGTATTAGGGTCCTTACCAGTGTTATGGCCAGAGTGGAGCTTTCTAGGTTTTATTATGGCTTTAATAGGCGGTGTAGCTGCTTACTTTCTACGAGAAAGAATAAATTAAGAATGATACTTGCATAAGCGTCAACTAAAAGGCTAAGAGCATATTTTGTCTTAGTCGGAGGTGAACTTATGCAAGTTTTGCTTTTAAATCGTTTCTTTCGCAGTGGCCAAACCGTTCATGTAGAGCAATTAGCTCGAGGATTAGTGCAAAGAGGGCACAAGGTAAAAGTGTATCTTGATAATAATCCCGAGTCTCTTAAGAGGAGTCCTCAAACCTTAAAAGCTTATAATAACCACAAAAAAAACTTGGTTTTACAAGGTGTTAACGTTTTGGAGACTTTCCCTGAGAAAGTAAGCTTCAAAACGATAATCCATGCGCATTCATCAATTACTTGGCCTCAGGCTACAACTTTAGCTAAAGATTTTCATTGTCCTTTGGTTCTTACCATTCACGGTTATGGCTTGAATAATTATATTAGCTATATGCAGCAAGCAGATTTAGTTATTTCGGTAGGAAAGTGCTTTGCTGAGCCTTATCAAAACGAAGTTAAAGATATTATAGTTCTAGGTAATGCAGTTGATCTTTTAGAATATCAACCTGCAAAAAAACACCAAGATAAAAAAGTAATTACCTATTTAGGCCGCTATGCCGAAAGTAAACGTTTAGGACTAATTATTCTTGGCGAGGCTTTAAATGAAGCAGCTAAAAAAGTTCCTCTAGAAATTAGAGTGATAGGCAATATCCCCTTTGGGATCTTTACAGGAGTTAATGTAAATAATTATGGTTGGCAAGAGGATAGAGCTCATTTTTTAGCTGATTCTGATATAGTCATTGGAACGGGTATGGCTATTAGAGAAGGTATGGCTACTGGTAATGTAGGTTATGTATTAGGTAGAGATGCCGATGGATTTGTTGATCCAAGCAAGTTAGAGCCAATACCGGAATTTACCGGGGGAAAGTCAGGTTTAAATCCCGACCTATCTCTTATTTATAATAGTTTTTTAGAATTACTTCAGGATGAAGCGGCTTTAAGGGAATTACAACAAGAGAGCCGGTTATTTGCCCAGAAATATCTAGATTATAATAATTTTCTGGACCAAATTGAAGATTTATATAGTTCGTTGCTTTAATAGTTTTGCCTAAACCGAACTAAGATGCAAAGTTCTTCTTTTAGGTGACCTAGTTTATAAGAAGAAAGAAAAGGCCCTTTGGTTTATAACCAAAGGGCTAAATCACATGCTGTTTTTAGTTATAGATGATTGTAAGTTGAATTATCAAGAGTTAGCAACCGGTTTATATTCAAACTCTACGCGCTGCAAAAATTCTTGTTTTTTGCCTTTGTTCCAGTTTTGTACTGGTCGATAGAAACCAACAACCCTACTCCAAACCTCAGCTTCTTTACCGCATTTAGGGCAAACAAAATGTTCGCCGGCGATATAGCCGTCTTGAGGGCAGATAGAGAAGGTAGGAGTAATCGAAAAGTAAGGTAATCTAAAGTTATTAAAGATGCTCTTAATGAGGTCCTCAGCAGCTTCTGGTGTAGGAGATTCGCCTAAGAAACCATGAAGTACAGTTCCTCCTGTGTATTTAGTTTGAAGATCGTCTTGCAATTTAATAGCTTCGATGAGGTTTTTGGTGTGATCAACAGGTAGTTGGGTAGAGTTGGTATAGTAAGGAGCATCAGCTGTTCCTTGTACGAAAATATCGGGATAACGTTTTTTGTCCTTAAGTGCTAAGGTCAGAGTAGTTCCCTCGCCAGGAGTTGCTTCTAGGTTAAACATTTGATTAGTTTCAGTTTGGTATTCAGTTAGTTTATCTCTCATAAAGTCCATGATTTTAAGGGCAAAAGCATGACCAGCTGCTGTAGTAATATCTTGACCTAGAAAATTAACGAGAGATTCATTCATGCCAATTATCCCGATTGTGTTGAAGTGGTTTGCCCAATACTGTCCAAACCTAGCTTTAACATCTCTTAAGTAGAACTTAGAGTAGGGGTAGAGGCCGTTTTCAGTAAAGGATTCTACAGCTTTCCTCTTAATTAAAAGACTGTTTTTGGCCATATCCATGACCTTGGTCAACCGGTAAAAGTATTCAGCTTCGGTTTTAGCCAAATAACCGATACGGGGTAAGTTGATTGTTACATTACCCATAGAACCAGTTAACGGGTTGGCACCAAAGAGGCCACCACCACGTTTTTTGAGTTCTCTATTATCAATGCGTAAGCGGCAGCACATACTTCTAACATCATCAGGAGAAAGATCGGAGTTAATAAAATTGGTAAAGTAGGGGGTCCCATATTTCGCAGTCATTTTCATAATATTATGCACAAGTGGTGAACCCCAGGGAAAATCTTTAGTAACATTATAGGTAGGTATGGGGAAGCTGAACATCCTTCCCTTTTTATCGCCTTCCATCATGACCTCACAAAATGCCATATTAATAAGATCCATCTCTTTTTGGAAGTCTTTGTAGGTCTTGTCCAAATGTTGACCGCCTATTACTACCGGTTGATTAGCTAAGATAGAAGGGCATTTAATATCTAAAGTGATATTAGAGAAAGGGGTTTGAAAACCAACTCTTGTAGGCACATTTAAGTTATAGACAAAACTTTGGATTTCTTGCAAAACCTCTTCATAGCCGAGGTTATCGTAAAAAACAAAAGGAGCTAGAAGAGTATCAAAGTTGCTAACAGCTTGGGCGCCTGCTGCTTCACCTTGCATGGTATATAGAAAATTAACCAACTGTCCTAGGGCTGTACCAAAATGTTTGGGAGCAGCACTTTCCACCTTATAGTCGACACCACCAAAGCCATTTAAGAGCAGATCTTCTAAGTTCCAACCACAGCAATAAGGGGCCAATAAACCTAGGTCATGAATGTGTAGGTCGCCACTTTCATGAGCATCAGCGATATTGCCAGGGTAAATCTTATTTAACCAGTAGGTCTCAGTGAAGCGTGAGACTATGTGGTTGTTTAACCCTTGCAAAGAATAGTTCATGTTACTGTTTTCTTTGACTTTCCAATCTTCGTTACGAATATAAGAGTCAAAGATACCCATGGTTTCTTTGACCGAACTAGTCATCTTTCTTTTTTCGGCTTGCTTCTCGCGATAGACGATATACGCTTTAGCCGCAACATACTCTCCTGCTTCCATTAGCACAACTTCAACAATATCTTGGATCTCTTCGATGTAAATAATGTCTTTATTTATTTTAGCTGTAACTAGTGGAGCTAATTCTTTTGATCTATCTGGTTTGCCAACAGCTTCGAAAGCTTTTTTAATGGCATTTTCAATTTTTTGGTTATCAAAATCAACTAATGAACCATTACGCTTAATAACTTTAATCATAATTATTTGCCTCCCCGAACCATAACTTCAGTAAAATAAGGTTTGACTAACGAGGCTATTTGTTGTAGCCATTCTTTGGTAGGCTCTTCTGCTTCAAAGTCAGAACGGGCTTTTTTATAACCTTGTAAAACATACTTTTTAGAACCCTGTATCAAGTTAGCTATAGCTAAAACATCAGATTCTAAGAGGTATGTTGGTGAAATAGTCGTTCTAAATTCATAGTCTTTGAGAGTCCTAACTAAAGAGATAGAACGCAATATCTTGTTGATCTCATCATATTTAGCAATAGCGCTATACCTACTCAGAGGACCTTTGATATCCATGGCAACATAATCTAGGTAAGGTAGAACGGTTTCTAAGAGATAAGGATTACTACCGTTAGTGTCTAGTTTGAGGAGAAAGCCTTGCTTTTTTAGTTCCTTAGCGATAGTTGCTAATTCGGGGTTTAAAGTGGGTTCTCCACCTGAGATACACACGGAAGAAATAATTTTTTGATCTTGGGCTAGTTCTTTTAGAACATCATCTAATTTTCTATCAACATTACCGTCTACAACATCTTGATTGTGACAGTAGCCACATCTAAAATTGCAATGAGGCATAAAAATAACAGAACAAATTTTACCTGGGTAATCAATTGTACTAAGCTTAGTAAAGCCAACTTTCATTTTCTACCTACCACCTCGAATTTACATTTTAACATAAAAACGTCAGCTGTAGGTGTTTTTTTCTTCCAAGGGAGGTTGTTGTTTTTAACTAAATGGAGGAAAGATTTCCCAGGTAGGGATTGCTAAGAGAATATCTAAACATAGCTTAGAATTTGTAACGGCTATACTGGATTGTTTGCGTCGCCCAGTGGGGATCGTCAATTTGCGAGATTTGTACTACAGGTTTGGTATTGGTTGTGGCATGGATAAAATCGAAGTGGGAGATGGCCATACCTACATGACTAAAGCCTGTAAAAAATATTAAGTCGCCAGGTAAGATGTCCCCTCTTTGGATGTTAACAAGATGCTTACCTGTACCTTGTTCGGAGGCATCTCTTTCTAAGGGTAGATTGTGTAATCTATAGAGGTGTTGGACAAACCCTGAACAGTCTGTACCAAAAGAGGAAGTACCACCCCATACATAAGGAACAGCTTTGTTAAATTTTAAAGCCCAAGCTACTAAACTTGCGCGAAGTTTGGGTAAAGAGGTGAATTGGAAAGCTTCCTCTAAAACGGTATCACCCTTTTGGATATAACCAATAGTGCCCTCGGGGAGCTGGACTTTAAACCAGCAATCACTTGATTCAAGTAATGTGAGTTTAATGCCAATAGGTAGTCTCTGCAGAATAGGTGACTGCACTTTAGCTTCTAAGTAGACAAGACTAGTAAGTGAAGCTGTAATTAAGGGGTTTTCTACTTGCCACTCAAGATTGGCAACTGTTTCTTTAGGAACAAATCCTGGGTAGTTATCCCAATCAGTTTGGATCTCTAACCAATCGCCAAGCTCTTCGAGAACTGTTACAGATTCACCCATTTTACCTTCAGTGACCGTGGAAGCTAAAGCATTAGGGGTGTCTAACAATTTAACAACAGGGTATTTTAAAATGCTCATTTTGTTCCCTCACTTATCGGAAAATTTCCTTAAGAGTTCTTCATCGATACATACACCAAGACCGGGAGCTAAAGAAACAAACTCTTTACCATCGTGTAAGTTGGCACCGTCCTTTTTTACGATGTCGAAATTGAGGTCCCAACAACCGTCTAGGTCGATGTAATAAACATTATTACTGGCCTGAGCTACATGGAGACCGGTTGTGATCCCTAGACGGGTTTCGATCATACAGCCGATCATGCATTTTATATTATATTCGTTAGCTTTTTGAATCATCTTTAAAGCCTTTGATGGGCCACCACACTTCATCAGTTTGATATTAATCATAGGTATAGTACCCAAAGCTAAGAGTTTATCTAAGCTCTCCATACCTTGAATAGCTTCGTCAGCGACAATAGCGAAAGGTGAATGCCTGGCTACAGTGATTAACCCTTTTAAATCTTCTTTCGCTACAGGTTGTTCCATAAATTCAATCTTATAATCAGCTAAGCTTTCGGTAACAAACATAGCTTCGTGTACAGAATAACCTTGGTTGGCATCTAGATAGATGGTTATATTAGGAAACTGGTCTCGGACTTGCTTAATACGCTTAAGATCAGCTTCCTTATCTAAACCGATCTTGTATTTTAGGTGGGTAATGCCTTGCTCTACATACTTTTTTGTCTCTGATAAGGTTTCTTCTAATGAGAGAATTCCTAGACTCTGACTAGCTAAGCAATATTCTTTGGCTCCTCCCCAGATCTGATAAAGAGGTTTATTCTGAGTCTGGCCGGTAAGGTCCCAAAAAGCTGAATCTAGGGCAGAACAAGCAGAAGGCATATCTTTGAGGAAGGACTCTGCTTTCATCATAATTGCAGGATGTTCCTTCAGATCGCAACCTTTAAGTAAGCTACAAAACTCTTTTAGTTTAATATAAACTTGATTTTTATCTTCACCAGTAACTTCCTTAACAGGGACGGCTTCACCAAAGCCTATAAGCCCTGTATCGGTTTCTAACTTCACAATAAGACTTTCTGCAGCGACACGTACTGCATAGGCAACAGCAAATGCCGATTTTTTGGGGACACTTATTGAAAAAACCGAAGCATTGGTAATTTTCATTGAGGGCACCTCTCATAGATTATCTGGCCAATTCGTCCAGCAAGGGTAATGCTTTCGCCAATATTGATATCTTTGCTAAAATAGGCGTAGTAGAGGAGATCGCCGTTAAGTTTCATTATCCCTACATCGTTAAAAACAGAATCAAGAGAACCGGTTTTATGTTCAGTTACACCTTCTGTAAGATAAAAGCCTAAGCCTTCTCTGAAAAGTTGCTTACTAAGGAAATACCGTAGAGTAGCAGTCTTTTCTGGTGTAAGGGTAGTAAGTAAATTCACCATCTCTAAAGGTGAAGAAGTATTTTCTAATCCCTTTTTGCTAGCTGAAAAATCCATCATCTTTCTTTTTAATTTAGTTTTCTTTAATCCCCATAAGGACCATTCTTGCTCAATGGGCTGGAAACCACCTAATAAATCAATAACTACATTAGTCGCAGCATTATCACTGGTGGCAATCATAGCTAATAGAAGATCGTGAAGGTTGTAATAAAGGTTACTATTAAAAAACTCCAGGATCCCAGAACCACCAGTTTTTAGTAGTGGTAGAGGAACAGGCTTTTGCAGATTAAGTTTAAGAGCTGAAAGTAAAAGAGGTACCTTGATTGTAGAAGCAGCTACAAATGATTCATCACCTTTGAATGAATAAGTTTCGCCTAATAAAGTAGCCGCAAAGCCTACCCGACCAGGATTACTCACCAGTAAAGGTTCAATATGCTCCTGAGCAAAGGACAAAAAGTTTTCCATAATTAACCACTCCCCATAGCTACAAAATTCTGTATCAAGAAGAGTGGTCCTTTTTATGATTATAAACTTAGTCCTTGCAGACGGTATTAGTTGCCACAGAGTAGTTTTAAGATGAATAGCTTAGGGTAAGTGGTTTCTGAAAAGTGAAATCTATTTTTTCAAGTAACTCCAATCGATTGGCTAGTTACTATTGAAAGTAGGGACTAGTTTGACAAAACAAGGTGCATTTGCTAAAGTGAAGTAAAATATAATAAGTCGAACGGGGGTGCCCCCACAAGGGGCTGAGATCACACTCCGACAACCTGATCTAGGTAATTCTAGCGTAGGGAGTTTCGAGGTATCGCTTATTTCAGCCTTCCCTTTTACTAAGGGGAAGGCTTTTTAAACCCCGTAGAACTAAGGAGGTTTTTTGGTGAAACGCTTTTATACCTTGTTACTGGTAGTTTTTGTGTTCTGTGCCGTTTTCGTACAAGGGAGTGAGCTAGTTATTTATAGCTACGACTCTTTTGGCCAAAATCTGATGGAAATGATGGAAAAGCATATGGTCAAAGAGTACAATGCTAAAGTTAAGTTTATTCTTTTTGAAGATACGGGTACTATGTATACGAGACTTCTCATGGAAAAGGGAAAGCCTGTAGCTGATATGGTAATTGGTCTCGATGAAATCTATCTTATCGATGCTAAAAAAGATGATGTTTTTGAAGCTTACAAACCAAAAGGTGCTGATAAAATTAGACCAGACCTTGTCTTTGCTAAAGATTTCTATATGGTACCCTTTGATTATGGTTTTATTACCTTTAACTATGACTCTAAAAATCTTCCTAAAGTGCCTAAAACCCACCAAGATCTGTTAAAAAGCGAATATGCTAAAAAGCTTGTTATTCCTAACCCAATGACTTCTTCCCCAGGCCAAGCTTTTTTACTCTCCACCATTGCCCTTTATGGTGAAGATAACTACTTGAATTATTGGCAAGAGTTAAAGAAAAATATCCTTGTTATGCCCTCTAGCTGGTCTATAGCCTATGGAATTTATACCAACGGAGAAGCACCTATTGTCTTAAGTTATGGTTCTAGTCCGGTTTACCATCTCGTATATGATAAGACAGATAGATACCAAGCACTTGTTTTAGACAATACTGCCTGGGCTCAAATTGAAGGAGCTGGTATTGTTAAGGGAACGAAAAATCGCACCTTGGCTAGAGCGGCTATGGATTACTTGTTAAGTATACCTTTACAAGAAGCATTAACCGAATCACAGTTTATGTATCCTGCTAGAAGCGATGCTAAACTACCTGAGTCTTTTGCTATTGCTGCGAAGGCTCCTGAGATTCTTAATAGTAAGCTAAGTCTAGATAAGATCTATAATAATTTGGATAAGTGGTTAAAAGACTGGGAAAAAGTGATGAGATAATTTTTTGTTAGTTTGATTAAAAGGAGGGTTAGAGAGTGTGGCGACTAGTATCCTTATTAATATTACTGCTAATTGTATACGTACCTTTAGGAGGCCTAGTCGTTAAACTTCTAGCCCTCCCTAATCTTATAGAAATTATCACAGAGCTACTAACTGACCCTTCTTTACATAGTGCTTTAAAATTCACCTACACCCAGGCTGGTTTAAGCGCACTTTTTAGCTTAATCATTGGGCTACCAGGAGCTTATTTTTTCTCACACTATGAGTTCAAGGGTAAAAGGTTAATCCGTAATTTGACTATGATCCCATTCATATTACCAAGCATCCTAGTAGTTTTAGCGATGATTGTGTTTTATGGGCAGCAAGGTTTGTTTGCTAGAACCTTTGGCACAGGAACCTTTATCTATAGTTTTATCGGCATCATCTTTGCCCATGTCTTTTATAATTTCTCTGTTAGTATTCGAATTGTGGGTACTACTTGGGAAAAGTTAGATAGAGATCTATTAGAATCTGCTTATGTTTTAGGTGATTCACCACTTAGAGCTTTTTTCCGTATTGAGTTACCCCTGCTTTGGCCTTCTTTAGCCTATGCGACCTTATTGTCTTTTCTTTATTCCTCACTTAGTTTTGCTATAGTACTGGTCTTCGGTGGGGTTTCCTTTCAGACGGTGGAAGTTTTTATTTATACCTTAGTTAGAAGGCTTAACTTAGAAAAAGCACACCTAGTAGCTTTTTTACAATTAATCATATCGTTCACTTTTATTTTGTTAGTAAACTATCTCTCAAAGAGAACAGACAGTGTCGATAAGGCGTTTACCCTTTCACAAGCCAAACCATTTAACAAAGAAAAAAAGACCTGGCTTAAGGTCTTAATGGTGATCTATTTTGTGGCATTACTTATCTTTTATGGTGGGCCTCTTTTAAGTCTTTCTTATCGTTCATTTCTAACCCGGGGGGGTACTTTTACCTTACAAAATCATATTAATTTATTTTCTGCTAAAACAACCAGACTACTAGGCACTCCGATGTGGCAAGTCTTTATCAACAGCCTACTTTTGGCAGGAACCAGTAGTGCTATAGCAGTAGCTTTAGCATTTGTTTTAGCCCGATACTATCCTAGGTTTAGACCATTTTTTCTCGTACCGCTGGGGGTATCGATGATGAGTTATGGTTTTGGTGTACTAGTAACCATGAAAAATTGGCTACCAGTGCCAATTGTGATGGTCTTTACCCAGGTTTTCATTGCTTTTCCAGTGGTTTATTCAATAGTGAGTTTAGGTTTAGAAGAGATTAATCCCGAGTATAGGCAAGCTGCAGCAGTCCTAGGAGCTAGTGAGAAAGAGATTGTTAGCACTATCTATCTACCCCTTTTACGACCCACCTTAAATTCAGCTTTTGCTTATGGTTTAGCGCTTTCTTTAGGTGATCTTTCGGGGATCATGTTAGTTGGTGAAGGAAGATTTGTGACCTTTACAGTGGCTTTATACCGCTTAATTGGTCATTATAGTTTTCCAGAAGGCACAGCACTCGGAACCTTAATGTCGGTTTTATTTATTATTCTATTTGTGCTTATTGAGGGAAAAGGGGAGGGGAGAGGCCATGCTTGAGGTAAAGGACCTACAGAAAAGCTATGACAATTTTAATATAGCTGTTGATTTTACAATCGCTAAAGGAGAGTTTTTTTCTCTACTTGGCCCTAGTGGTTGTGGTAAAACCACTACCCTGAGACTGATTGCTGGGCTAGAAGATTGTGACTCTGGATCTATTAAACTGTCTGGATTAGATATAACTAAACTACCACCACAGAAAAGAAATTTAGGCTTAGTCTTCCAAGACTATGCGCTCTTTCCCCATCTTTCAGTAACAGAAAATATTCTCTATGGCTTAAGAAAAGAAAAAAGAGAAATCAAAGAAAGACGGTTAAAGGATTTACTAGCTTTATTTAAGCTAGAAGATTTAAAAGATCGCTCGGTCAGGCGTTTATCTGGTGGTGAGAGCCAACGCGTAGCCTTAGCTAGAGCCTTAGCTGTAGAACCCAATCTGTTGCTTTTAGATGAGCCTTTTGCAGCTCTTGATCCTGCCTTAAGACAATCTTTAAGAGAGGAACTAAAAGAACTACAGAAAACCTTAGGGCTTACTATTGTCTTTGTCACACACAACCAGGAAGAAGCCCTTAGCCTTTCTGATCGCATTGCTCTACTAGAAAATGGACGCATTGTACAGATGGGTACCCCCTTCGAGATCTATACCCAACCTAATTCTCCCTATGTAGCTAGTTTCTTTGGCCAAGTAAACTTGGTGCAGCTTGAGGTTAAAAAAGGCCAAATTATTTTTGGCTCAACCACTCTTCCTCTGGAGGTAGCTGATGGTATCTACCAGTTTGCCATTAGGCCAGAGCATCTACAAATAGGAGGGGGGGTAAGGGGTAGGATTATTAAAAGAAGCTATCTAGGGTTTGCGGTAGAGTATTTAGTGGCTACCAACTTAGGCGAGTTACGCTATTTAGATTTTAATCCTAACTCATTGAGAGAAAATGGCAGTGAGATTGAATTATCTTTAAGAAAAGCGCTCCTTGTGTAAAAAGCCAATACCCAATTATGACAGTTGGGACTGGAATGCAAACGTGCATGATATTATGTCGGGGACAAAGGTGTAGTGTAATAAGTATTGTTTATGAACAATAGAGAATAAAATATATCCCACGCATAAAGTGAGTTGGCGTGGGATATTTTTCATATCTGAACTATTTGTTCCTGTCTAAACCATTGATTAAGAGTAATTTACGTTATACAGTCTATTAAGAGAGTTAATAGTACTAATGCTTTTGTTGTTAGGCTGGAAAGCTGTTGCTTTTATCGGGATAGGTTATCTGAGTATAATAAAAAACTCCGCTATCTCTTGGAGTTAATAGCTCTCTACATAACCAAGTTTACATAATCTCTTTTTCGATGATCCCCTGTATTCTAATACTGTTTAGATTACTCCTTGGTTTTTATCTAACATTTATTTCGAATACGACGCAGTATTATAAACTAACGAAAGGGCAAGGTTGAAAATAAAATAATGATTAGTTACCTACTTTTTAACAACAATAGAATTCGCTAAGTTACGCTACCTAGATGTTCTTATACCATAGTTAGTAGCTAAAACTATGGTATTAAGTCGTTGTTCGTCAACACTTGAGAAAGGTAGGTTTTTTTATGCCTCGAGATAATAATTCCAGGTATAAATCTGCTGCTAAATTTTTATGGCAAACGATAAAACCTCATAAAGAACTATATATTATTGCCTCGCTTATTGCACTTATGTTAGTTGGTACAGGACTCGTTCAAGCAAGAGTTACACAAAGCTTGATAGATAACACAAGCGATGGAAGCATTGAATCTATATACTTTTCTTTGCTACTGTTTGTAGCTTTGATTACAATAAATGGCACACTGACATATATAAGCGGTATCTGCGTGTCACGGCTGGCAGCAAAATCGGGTTGCGACTTAAAAAATAGGATAGCTCACTTGCTACTACACGCCAAATATGGAGAAATAGTTAAGCAACAAGCAGGCGATACGCTCCAGACAATAGGCGCAGACACTGGTGTTGTCTGCGATTTTATTGGTGGCGACCTTATTGGCTTGTTTTCACAGTTTTCCATGGCACTCGGTGTGTTAATTTATGTACTTTTTATAAATCCTTTGCTTGTTTTAATAACTTTTGTTTATACACCGATTGGTATGTTTTTTACTCTTTCACTCAATCGTGAGATGAATAAGCTATATCCTATGCGTGCAGAAGGTGAAGGGCGTGCGTTATCCACCCTAGAGCAAGTTTTAGCTACAATACCAGTCATTAAATCTTTTATAGCTGAAAAGCAAATCCGCGAAAAGCTTAGTCGTGAGTATAATGCTGTTTACAAAACGGATATTAAGATTTCGAAATGGAATGCTTTGATGCAGACAGCATGTTCATCTACTGCAATGGTGCCACGAGTTGTTTATTTAATTTTTGCGGGGCATATGGTTATTAACGGGAACCTGTCGGTAGGTACCTTATTGTCGGTTTTTGACTTGCTTACCTATGTCATAGGGCCTACAGTGTATCTGCTGTTTTTATTAAACGGACTTAACCGTAGCATTGCTTCCATTAACCGTATCGCAAAGTTGCAAGAACTACCTCAAACAGGAAACACTGAACAAAAAGAATACAGGGGTGTTCCCCATATTAAAATTGATAATATTTCTTTTTCATATAACCAAGGGACCCCAGTAATTAGTAATCTATCTTTCGAGCATACGGGTGCCGGTATAGTTGCAATATGTGGCAAATCGGGCAGTGGCAAAACTACTCTGTTAGATCTAATTGCGGGATTATATAAACCAGACAACGGAAATATTGAAATCCATGGAGCTGTTTCTGTGGTTACCCAGGATACCTATCTTTTTAACGATACAATAATAGAAAATGTTCGTATTGCCAAGCCGTCTGCAACTGATCTACAGGTTTTTCAGGCTTTGCATTATGCTGGAGCGGATAATTTCGCTGTAGAAAATAACGATTTTACTGAACTATCAGGTGGTCAAAAACAGCGGATCGCACTTGCACGTACAATACTCGCTGATGCTCCTATCTGGTTATTGGACGAGCCGACAAGTGCCCTAGACAGTGATACTGAAAAGATAGTAGCAGAGACTATAAAAAATGTAGCAAAAGGTAAGTTAATTATAATTTCCGCTCACAGACAATCACTGATTGACCTTGCTCAAAGGAGAATTGACTTATGAAGGAACAAGCTACGGAAAGCCGAATATCGCCTTCGCTTATTAAAATTAAAAAAGTCATAGCTAATTTTAACCTTCTTACAATAAAACGTGCACTATCGCTCATGAAAGATAAAAATAAAACCTTTGTTACGGTTATCCTTGGCTTTTGTTTTGTTGAACTATGTTGTACAGCATTATACACTATCGGGATTAAAGGTGTTATTAATGCGATCACAGCTAAGGATCTTACAGCATTTTGGCTACCAATGAGTTTTATTATGATAAACCATTTACTCTGGTGGACATATGCTCCGATTGCAACACTAATCACCGAAAAAATTTCTAAAAGCACGATACGCGATTTCAAAACTAATTTGTGTGAGCATATCATCAAGCTACCTATGTTATATCACGATAATAAGTCAACAGGAGAGATACTCTCAGTACTCTCAAATGATACACCATGTCTTGCGAATGTTTACGACTGGAGCTTTTTCCAAATACTGCACAGTGCTTTAGGTGGATTAGGTGGCATAGTAATCATGGGGATAATTGATTGGCGGTTTGCCATTGTAGTTTTTATATTAGGGACCATATCGGTATATATATCTTCGTATTTTGGAGCGAAACTTGAATTTGTAGGGAAAGAACAGCAAGAACGCCTTGCAAGAACAAGTACTGATGCTTACGAGCTTGTGCGTGCGGCGAAAACGATTCGGTTGTTTAATATAGAAAGAAATAAACAAGTAAAGTTTATAGAGACCACGAAAGATGAAGCAGATATTAAAACGCAGGGAGGGAAAATCAACGCTAAAATGAATGCGGCAATAGCTGTTGTTAACAGTTTTTCCTACCTTGCCATTCTTTTTGTTGGCGCATTATTCGTTCACTATAAGCTTTCTAATTGGGGAACAGTTATTGCTCTACTAAGTTTAAAGGGTTCAACAGATATGCTGTTTATCGAATGTGGACAGTTTATGGCGGGAATGCAGAAGAGTGTGGCTGGGATCAAGCGTTTGTTTGCAATTGTCGATATAGATGAGGAAACTGAGTCCCAATCAATCGTGCCTGTAAATAATACCAATGTAATGTTATCGATGGAGGATGTGACTTTTGCTTATGATTTGAATAAGCCTATTTTGTCCAACTTTAATTTATCGCTGGAGAAGAATTCTTTAACTGCAATAGTTGGTGAATCTGGTTCAGGGAAAAGTACGGTTATGAAATTAATCTTAGGTTTGTATCAACCAATGAGCGGCAAGATCTTTTTTAATAACTGCGGTAACACATACAAAAGTTTACGAGAGATTACTGCATATGTCCCACAACAACCAACCTTGTTTCGTGGCACAATTTACGAGAATATCTTATTTGGCAATCCTAGTGCAACCTATAAAGATGTTGTATCTGCTGCAGAAATGGCAGGAGCAAATGGATTTATCGAATCCTTCGAAAATGGTTATCAAACCATGCTGCTCGACAATGGAGCATCTCTTTCAGGTGGACAAAAGCAGCGCATTGCAATTGCTCGTGCGCTTATTAAAAATTCACCAATATTACTACTCGATGAAATCACAAGTGCGCTTGATAGCAGATCAGAAGCAGTTGTTATAGAAACAGTGAAAAATATAAGCAAGACAAAAACAGTGCTTTTTATCACTCATAAAGCTAATATCAGCGAGACCGCTGATAAACTTGTTAGACTAAATTATGAGATGTAATAACAATTGAGGTTAAGCAATCAAGAAATTGTTAGTTATCAAGTAAGAAAAAAACGAATGGTGTCCTTATAAGGAGGGATTAGGTAATGCCAGTACAAATAAGGGTTGCACAGATTGCTGATGTAGATGCCTTGTTTGAATTAAACGAGCTATTCAATGGCGTAGGAAGCAGCAAAGAATATATAAAATCCTCCTTATCCGAAAACGAGCAAGAAACCGTTTTTGTTGCTACCGTTGGGGATAGCATTGTTGGATTTTGCTGTGTACAACTATTTAAGTCCATGTGCTATAGCGTATATTACGCGGAAATAACCGAGCTTTTTGTAAAAGAAGAATATCGCAAACAAGGTGCTGGTGCTGCTTTGATGCATTTTGCAGAGGAATATTATAAAGAACAGAATGTAAGAGCCTTTCAATTATTTACAGGCAAATATAACACCAATGCACAGACCTTTTATGCCAAAATGGGTTATACACCAACTGATGAGATTATGTATAGAAAAAGAGTTCATATACCTATCATTTCTTCCCATAATGTAACCCTTTACGGCGGCAATGAACACAATATTATTCTAAAGCCACTGTCAGACGAGCATTTACCTCTTTTATACAAGTGGAATGCAGATCCTGAAGTTTTATATTGGACAGAAGGCGGTACAGATAACTTAAATCTTTCTTATACCCCTGATACTGTACAGCAGATATATGGTGGTGTATCTAAAAACGCTTTTTGCTTCTTGATTGAGGTAGATAATAAGCCTATTGGTGAATGCTGGTTACAAAAAATGAATCTGCCAAATGTTCTTGCTATGTATGACAGTACCACTGATGTACGTAGAATTGATATGTGTATCGGTGAAAAAGATTATTGGAACAAGGGCCTTGGCACAGAGGTTATCAGAATGCTGATTGATTTCGCTTTTTATGATGAACATGTCGATGTACTGCACTGCTTTTGCGAAGATTACAATAAACGCAGTCAACGCATGTGGCAGAAAAACGGCTTCACTTTAGCATTATCTGAAGATTTGCCACAACCACAAAAAGGAAAGTACCAATACCATTACACTCTTACAAGACAGCAATTTATAGAAAGCAAGCGCGGAAACATTAATTACCATCGGTTATAGAGTTCGTTTGGGCCTTGTTGAATTGGGCACCCATTGAGCAGCTTCTTTCAGGACGTTAAAATATCATGAACTCTGAATGTTATGTATAAGGCGAGATATGGTGACGCGCCCTTTAGGGCGCAAATGGTTCTTTATATTGAATTGATGATGACAATAACTTCCAAAAGTAAAAAGAAGGTGAATTAATAATAGGTGTAAGTATCGTACCGCTAGGGAATTTGAAATATTCCCATATAGCTCAACTTGTACATATCTTAAATGATGACATAATTTTACGAAGTGCCTTAGGTTGTAGAAAAGATAATTTAGAAGTAGATGAATATATTAATGGGAATAGAGAAGGGGCTATAAGTAGAAATGCAGACATTTGTTTTTTAGGGCAGTACATCACTACTTCAGACAGGAAAGAGTGTATAAATAGCAGGAGAGAATAATATGGAAACAGCACGTTTAATAATGAGAAAATTTTCGCCAGATGACTGGCAAGACTTATATGAGTACTTGTCCGGAGAAGAAGTGGTAAGATATGAGCCTTATGGTGTTTTCACCCAGGAACAAGCTAGACGAGAAGCTATTAATCGTTCAAACAATCCGAGTTTTTGGGCGGTCTGTTTAAAAAGTACAGGAAAACTAATCGGTAATATTTATTTAGCCAAACAAGACTTTGATACTTGGGAGTTGGGTTATGTTTTTAATAGTAATTACCAAGGAAAAGGATACGCAACAGAATCGGCAAAAGCTTTGTTAGATTACCTTTTTCTAAATTGCAATGCTCATCGAATAGTTGCTATGTGTAATCCCCTTAATATAGCGTCGAGGGAACTACTTGAACGACTTGGTATGCGAAAAGAAGGGTATCTAATAAAAAACATATGGTTTTTTAGGGATGAAAACAATAACCCTATATGGCAAGATACTTATGAGTATGCAATACTTAAAGAAGAGTGGAAATGAATGGATAGAATCCATTCCGAAGAAGAGAAAAATTATTTTACTTCTCTAATATTTAGGCGGTTTCTATACCCTTGACTTTGACGTCGTGTCGTCCGTTACAATGATTTCAGAAAGGAGGCAAACGAATGAAACTTATGACGATCGGAGAGGTTACAAAGGCCTTTAATGTTTCAACAAGAATGCTTCGATATTATGATGAAATCGGATTATTGCTCAGCACTCGCAAGGAAGATTATGCATATCGTGTGTACGATGAGTCTGCTGTAAGACGTCTGCAACAGATTATCACTCTGCGAAAATTGCGTATCCCACTGAAAAAGATTGCCTTAATTTTCAAAGATACCGAGCAGATGAATATTGTCGAAGTGTTTCAAGAAAGCATTAGCGAGCTAGACGATGAAATAACAGCGCTACAAACAATACGGGACATTTTAAATATGTTTGTCGTCCGATTAAATTCAGCAGCACATACTCATATCAAGCTAGATATGATCAATGATGCTGAAATCATGAGTGTTATTCAAACGCTTAGTCTTTCTAAGATCAATTTTAAGGAGGAATATTCTATGGACGACCTGAAAAAAGCAATTGACATCTTGTCAACTTTAAAAAATGTATGTATTATAAACCTCCCCCCTTGCACTGTTGCAGCAAGCCAATATTTTGGCGAAAATCCCGAAGACAATGCGGGAAAGCCGCTGGAAGAGTTTATCAGAAGAATTGAGCTTCAGAAAATCAAGCCCGATTTAAGAATGTTTGGATTTAATAATCCATCACCAGTTGGCAATGAAACCTACGGATATGAATTCTGGGTGACTATTCCTGATGATTTAGATATACCAGCTCCGCTACAAAGGAAACATTTTAAGGGCGGTTTGTATGCAGCCCATTGTATCAAGATGGGGGATTTTCATGAGTGGCAACTACTTGGTCAATGGGTAATGAGTAATGGCGAATATGAGTATGATGCACGGGAGCCACTCGGAATGAATGGTTGTTTAGAAGAGCATCTTAACGCATATTCATATTTTGCTGGTGATGAAATGGCGGCGAAGTTTGTTCAGCTTGACTTGTTGACACCGATAAAGGTAAAATAATCCATCGCGATTCACATTATGAACATTATCTTAGGAGAGGGACCCTGGTTAATGGTCTAGCGACGATGCCAACGGTTTTTCTGCCAAGGGACTGAACTAGAACAGCTCGGGCTAGTCCTCGGTATCGCACGAGGAACAACCTCTGCGACAGATCTCAATACGGGCTCGCCAGCTGGCGGGCCCGTTAGTTATCAATATGCCACCAAATTTGCCTTTCTTATCTAATTGAGCTTATAACTAAATCACAAATACTACTTGATGATAAATTTAGTGGCTGCGAATCGCTTGAAGAGGTAAAGAATGTTGAGCTTTATGTTACAAACGTCAAGGAATTATTAAGCAGTGTTAATGGCGATGTAAAACATCTTGTGTATAAAGAGATGTAGGGGTTAGAGGTAGAGAAAAGTTTATATAGGGTAGCAGTTTAGTAGAGTGGGTACTATTTGGACTTGATCTTAACGCACTAAGATTAAAAGGAATAGAGACCAAATTTAGTGTACAGAAGCACTGCTCGATTAACCTTAATATAGCTTTATTGGCAGGAATTAAGAGTATAATGTCCGAAACCATAGTTACAGAGATACATCTAGATAGGCACCAGAAAAACCAGAGGAGGATTTTAATGAAAAACTGGTTGTTTGTGGCGCTTATTTTTTTCTTATCTTTCTCAGCTTTAGCTGAGTGGCAATTTCTACTAACACCAAAGCAAGAGAAGATAACTCAGTTTTGTTCGCTTGGCTATGCTTGGGAAGTAGAACCTTTTGTTATTAGTTTACATGGCGGTTTAGGTATGATGGGTGATTGTATGGTCTTACAAAGAAATATTATTGTTGATGACGAAAATACTTCTTTTCAAAGCATTTCCTATGCTCTTTTACCAGCGGTTACTGTCCGTTTAGAGCAGTATACCGACCGTAAGGTAGCACCTTATGCTCAGTTTAGGTACAGCCAAGCTTTGACTTTTGGCGGTAGCCATTTGGATTTCTCCTGGGTCCCCGATAAAACCGAACCAGATCTAGAGGCAGCTGATGTAACTGAGATTTGGGAGTTTTTTCGCTTAGGTGGTGGGGTTAGGTATAAATGGACAGAACACCTATCTTTATTAGGTGATTATGGACTCGAAGCAACCTTCTTAAAGAATGATGTTTTCCAGTATGAAAAGCAACAGACAACCTACGAAGAGTTTACACGCCGACTTTGGTTTGGGACCTACGGTGGCCTTAGCTTAGTTTGGCATTGGTAAATTAAGCCCCCCTAGAACTACTTTCCTAGGGGGGCTTAATTATGTTGTTTACAAGGACTTTTTAGCGAACTAAATTTTGTAAAGAATCCTAACTAAACAAGTATCTCTTATTGGCTTCGCTAGTACGATAAAAGAGTGGTTATAGCTTAGAATCACTAATAATTTACTGCTTTTAGGAAGGTTATATAACCATTTTGCCCAAGTGGTAACTTCTTTTCCTCCGTTTAGAAGATAAATTATAACTAGTTATATTATTCGTCGCTTCTAATAGTAGAGTGCTTCTTGCTTCGTTGCCAGTAGTTCACAGCACCGATACCAAAAGCTACTAAAAGTAAGGCTATAACTACTGAAAAAGTTAATCGCTCGCCAGGTAGAAATAGAGCAGAGAGGATTGCTCCTGAAACAGGAATGATAAACCAGTAAAGAGTAATCTCACCTGCTTTATTATATTTGAGGAGTGTGTACCAGATAGAAAAAGCAGCAGCAGATAAGAAGGCAGAATAGACAAACAAAGCCCAAAACAAGGGTGTTGGAGTTAAATTAATCTTAAATAGTCCAGGTATACTTGCTAAAAGTAGCATTAAAGAACCAAAAAGGAACTGGTAAGTATTAATAACTATGGGGTTTACCTGACTGGCTAACTTCTTAGCCCTAAAAGTACCAATTGTGCTAGCTAAACCAGATAAGATTAAAAACCCTTCACCTTGAAAAGAAAGGTCCCAGCTAATGCCCTTAGTTCCTGGTTGCCAGTTGACTAAAATTATGCCAGCAAAGCCTGTAATAAGTCCAATAACTTTACCGAAATTCAAACGATCGTTTTTATAAAGAAAGTGAGCAAATAACACCACAAAGAAGTTGCCAAAGGAATTTATTATAGCCCCTTTAATACCGCTAGTATGAGCTAAGCCATTATAAAAGAAGAAGTACTGCAAGCCAGTTTGGAAAAGCCCCAAGATAAACAAGGGACCTAACCAACTCTTTTCAACAGTAATTCGCTGTTTAAAACCTAAACCAAGTAGGGCAAAGAGCATTAAGGAAGCTAAGAGGAAACGACCTCCAGCTAATAACAACCTACTAGAGATATCATCTGCTCCTAGTTGTAGCTCGGCATAGGTTACCTTCAATACAGGGAAGGCACTTCCCCATAAGACACAGGCAATTATAGCCATTAATACTACGAAGTATTTGTTAGTCCAGATATTTTTTGGTTGCATGTTGATCATCCTTATTTAATATCATAAAAGTATTATCGTTCTGTCTTGTTTTGGTTATGCGAAAGAATAAAACTGCTAAAAGGAATTAACTCAATTTAAACTATACTTACAATAAGCCAAAGAGTCCCTATTAAGAACTTGGTTAGCAAAACAAATAGCTAAGGCTAGGGAACATTATATCAAAGAGAAAAGTAAGATGCATCTTTCCTGTAACCTAGTATAGTAGCCTAACAATAAAGGACATAGAGCTTACTTCACTATCAAGTGCATATAAAACAGCCCATCTTTCTAAAAGATGGGCTGTAAAGTAGGGGGTGGAGATTTCTAATGAAGAAAAAGTATTTGAATCGCCTAAAAAGGCAGTGTCTATTTCACAAGATAAAGAGGTCGACAGGAAAATGTGATAACGATTTCATAGTGATTAAATAAATAGCTTCTAAGAGATATTTTTCTTGGAGCTTAAAAGGGGAGGTATTTATTTCCATTTATTGAGCCAATTTTAAAATTTATACTTCAGCAGCTAAGTTGGCAACTTAGGAAGATAAAAATGTTAAGCTGCGTAACAGTCTTTACTTGAGTTATTATAATAAATAGGATAAACGTTTGTACTAATGATATGAAATCTTTTTTTGGAGACTAAGGTTTGATTATTAATTGTATTAGACTTTAATTCGGATTGTCCTGCCAAGAAAACGAATTCAAGCAAATATATTTTTTTAGTAAGAGAATCATTAGCTTGATGGTGGCTGTAAAAGCTTGTTTAAAGGGGTTAGGACGAATGATCCAAAATTTGCGCGAATATCTATAGTTATTCGATTTAATAACAGTAACTAGAGAGGTAGTGTCCCCAAAAAGATATTAACAAAGAAAAAAGCACAGTAACTACAAGAAGTAGCACTGTGCTTTAGATCACTTAGAAAGAAATAACTGGTGAGAAAATTACCTTATTAACTCTAGGATAATACATTGCTCGTACTCCATAACTAATTGGCAAACGCCCATAGATAAGAGTTGTTGTGTTTCGTAATTCGGTGCCGAGGCCAGCATCCCAGTCCGAGTCACCTAATATTAAATTTATAACAGGAGCAATAGTCATTTTTTCAGACCACATTGTTCCGGATGCACCCAAGGACCAGAAGGGGCGAGCAAAAACATAACTAAGTTTAGTATTGAACACTAAGAGGTTTTGACCTAAATCTTTACTACCTGTTGACTGGTAACCAATACTGTTGTAGAGAGCAGACAATTCAAGATTCCAACGCAGATTACGATTAATAGCCATGGTAAGACCAGTCCCATAGTTTAGTTCCAGGTCTTCCTTAAAATAAGAGTAATTGGCACTACCAAAAACATAGTTTGTACCTTTGAGTTTTTTGTTAGCCCAAGGCATTCTCAATGCTATACTACTACTAATTTCATATTGGTTATTAAAAGAAGTGCTTAGCTCTAATTGATTCTTACTTATAGGTACGGTACCGTTATAGCTTAGGCTGAGATTATTAGAGTCAGCAACTAAGTTAGATGAAAAGGACGTAGTAATGCTATGGAGTGGATTAATATTATAACCTAACGAAGCATTAAGGTTGTGTCTAGGCATCTCCAATACATCGTAAGCATTATAACTATAACTTAAGGTGTAATAATAGTTCATGAGAGGGTCGGCACCCCCAAACATTACACCAATATAAGTTGGCGCCCATTCAATTGGTTTAACCCAGTTGAGTCCAGCATACCGCTTGAGCTTGTACCCCTTCTCTAAGAGATCTTCTAAGGTAGGATAGACTTTTGGTTCAGGGATCTCTTCTTCTTCCGCCCAGTCCCAATCGGCATTTAGATCCCAAGTATAGGTACCTACACGTAAGCCAGCATGAGTGTAGGAGACAAAAGCTAATTCGGTTTCGCTGGTATTATCACGATTGATAACAGGTTTAAATGCACCATAATGGTTGTTAACAACAGGGGCTACATTATTGGAGATAATGTCATAAACCCAGATACCATAACGGCCACCACGGTTAGATTGGAAGTAGATTGTCGTTTCATCGTTACTTAAGATAGGATAGGTGTCACTATAGCGATCAGAAGTGAAGTAGTAAACTTCACCGTCTCTAATGCGTGCTAGATCAGTGAAACCTCCTTCACGCCACATGGAGGCAAAGACAACACCAGTGCTACCAACTGTAAATTGGAGAATCTCTTCACCAGGTTTAGCTTGGTAGATTAGTTCAGGTTCATTATCAGCAACCTTTTTATATAGAGCATTACCTTGACCTTCCATATGTCTAAGGTAATAGATAGTATCTAAACTAACCGGGTAAGGTGAATAAGCTCTTTCGCCTGTTATAAATGGCTTAATCTGGCCTTTATTATAAATATAGATGTTGGAAAAACCATTACCACTAGCATCTGGATCAAGCTTACTAAAATAGATTTTACCTAATCTATCTTGACGAATACTACCTAAGATATTAGGAACAAAGGCTAACATCTCTTCTTCTTCAGTCTCGAGGTTTAGACGATAGAGACCGGGAGATACTGATTTACCGGATTGAGCATAGTAAAAATATTCACCACTAAAAAATCCTGGGTAGATATCATCTCCCGAGTTTTTATGGATTTTACCTTCTGGGGTGAGTTCTGGTTGATCATAATTTTCTTTTAACCAGGCATACCACTCTTTAGCTAAGGATACGTAGCGTTTACCAGTGAGTTTAACTAAAGCCGAGTCAAAGCGAGATAAAAAGATATTAAGTTTGTTATCTAGATAAAGTTTCTGCAGAGAAAGAGGAGCCTCTGGGCCGTATTTATTTGCTAAAAACTCCATGAAACTCCAGCCATAAAGATAATAAATACCAGCTAAATCAAATTGATTGGTATCATAACTACCAAGTATTAATCTTGGGTTAGGTAAGTCATCTGCATCAATAGCAGCATCTAAGATCATTGTATAGATAGCATCGGAACCACGACCAAAAGTTTGGTACTTGGTTTCGTTTAGAACAGCTAATCCTTCGAGATTGGCTATAGGCGAGAAAACTTGAGGATAGTTGGCCAGAGAACGGCCAAAGAGAAGAGTGAAGGCATATGAAAAGTTATCTTGCATCTCCATATGATATAGATGAGTGCCTTCATGCATTAAGAGCATTTCAAACCAATCACTAACGTTGGGTCCTAAACCCCCCATTAGTACATCGTCAGGGAAAACAGGGAAGAAAGAGATGTGTGGATAAGGGAAATTACGAGTATAACCATTAGATACATCTATGCGATCCTCAATAACTAAATGCGCTTTGCCATTTATTGAAGCAGACATCTCTTTACCTAGATAGGGTAGAATTTCTTCAGCTTGGGTAGCTAGCTTAGCAGCTAGATTCTCATAACCCTTAGGGAAATGAACATAAAAATTTGGCCCCTCAAGGGTAAAATATTCAGCCCAAACAGGCATTGCAAGTAAAAATACTAGTAAAAAAACAGGTGTGAGTTTTTTCATTATTAAGCGCCATCTTTCCAGGTAATAGGAAAGATAATGTGCGCTCACCTCCTCTGAATTCATTACCTAAAACACTCATTCGGTCACATTAAATATTCTCCTCCTAGGATAAAAAAGAAGGAGAGAAGAAAACAGTTTAAAAAAACTAGTTCATTATAGCTAGTCCTAGCAAATGAGAAGGAAAAGTAGACTTCAAAAAGGAAACTATTACTAGCTAAGTAAGATGCTTTATAGATGAACTATATCTTATTATACAGAAGTTATGACTTAGAGAAAACAGGAATTATCAATACGGGGGGATAAGAGTGGAAAATAGTATAGCCGCAGTAGTTTTAGCAGCAGGTAAAGGAACCAGGATGAAAAGTCATCTGCCAAAGGTTTTACATAAAATCGGTGGTAAAAGCATGCTAGAAGAAGTTCTCTCGACAGCTGACAAGCTTAATCCAGAGCGTGTAGTAGTTGTCGTTGGGTTTGGTGCTGATAAAGTGAGAGCAATATTAAAGGAAGATATTCGCTCTGTCGAACAGAAAGAACAGCTAGGGACAGGGCATGCCATGATGCAAGCGATGCCAGCCTTAGAAGGCTTTCAAGGTGATGTAGTAACTCTCTATGGTGATGTACCTCTTTTAACTGCAAGCACTTTAGATGAATTGCTAGTTAAACACCAAAGTACTCAAGCTTCTGTTACTGTACTCACAGCAGAGGTCGATAATCCTTCTGGTTATGGGCGAATTGTAAGAGAGAACGGTGCTTTCCATAAAATTGTTGAGGATAAGGATGCCTCAGAGGAAATAAAGAAGATTAAGGAAATTAACTCAGGTGTCTATTGTTTTAAAATAGATACCTTACGAAAATATCTACCTCAACTTACACCTCAAAACAAACAAGGAGAATACTACCTAACCGATGTCTTAGAGCTAGCCTTAAAAGATGGAGGCTTAGTAGAGACTGTAATAACCAAAGAAACTCATGAGATTTTGGGTGTAAATAACAGAGTACAATTAGCCGAGTTAACTAAACTAAGAAACCAAAGAAAACTTCGGGAGCTTATGATCTCAGGAGTTACAATTGTTGATCCAAGTAACACCTATATCGATAACGAAGTTGAGATTGCACCAGATACAATCATTGAACCTGGCACATTCATTTATGGCCAGTGTAAGATTGCTTCAGGCTGTATTGTAGGACCTTACTCAACCTTAAAAGATACTGAGGTAGAAAGTGATGTAATAGTAGAGAGGTCGGTAGTAGAAGAAGCTAAGATTTGCAAAGACGCTCACATTGGGCCATTTAGCCATATTAGACCAGGTAGCGTAGTAGGCGAAATGGCTAAAGTTGGCAACTTTGTCGAAATTAAAAACTCCACTCTAGGTAAAGACAGTAAAACTTCACATCTAACTTATTTAGGCGATACTACCTTGGGAGAAAATGTTAATATAGGTGGAGGAACTATTACTTGTAACTTTGATGGTGTTAATAAGCACCATACAGAGATAGGTGATAATGCTTTTATCGGTTCTAACTCTAGCCTAGTAGCTCCAGTTAAGATTGGTAGTGGTGCTATTACTGGGGCTGGCTCAACAATTACCAAAAATGTTCCTGATAACGCCTTAGGTATTGGTAGAGCTCCTCAAACAAATCATGAAGATTGGGCGAATAAGAAAAGAAGCGAGAGGAGTTTGGACTGTAAAAGCGAAAACTAATCAACGATCGTTTTTAGAGTCGACTGACTGGAGGTTTACACGATGTCATTAGTTCATAAAAAAATGAAGATCTTCACTGGCAATGCTAACCCAGATTTAGCCAGAGAGATCGCCCAAAACTTGGGTATGAGTTTAGGTCAATCTGTTGTTAGCCGCTTCAAAGATGAAGAGATCTCTGTTGATATCAACGAAACAGTTCGTGGGGCTGATGTTTTTTTAGTACAACCTACTTGCAGACCCACCAATGATCATCTCATGGAGCTTTTAATCATGATCGATGCTTGTAAGAGAGCATCAGCAAAATCAATCACTGCTGTGATGCCTTATTATGGCTATGCCAGACAGGATCGGAAAACGAAACCACGTGAACCAATCGCAGCTAAACTAGTTTCTAATTTGATCACTGCTGCTGGCGCTAGCCGTGTTCTCACTATGGATTTACATGCTGGACAAATCCAGGGCTTCTTTGATATCCCTGTAGACAACTTAAAAGGCCTGCCAATTCTAGCTAACTACTTCCAGAAAAAAGGTTTAAATGGTGAAGAGATTGTTGTTGTCTCCCCTGATGTAGGTGGAGTAACTAGAGCAAGAGAATTAGCTCAACACCTTAATACCAACCTAGCCATCATCGATAAACGTCGTCCTAAGGCTAATGTGGCCGAGGTTATGAACATTATAGGTGATGTAGAGGGTAAAACAGCCATCATGATCGATGATCTTATCGACACAGCTGGTACTATCACTCAAGGTGCTAAAGCCTTAAGAGAAGCAGGTGCTAAGGACGTTATGGCTTGCTGTTCTCACGCTGTATTTTCTGACCCTGCAGTAGAGAGATTGAGAGATTCAGTTCTCTCTGAGATCATTGTGACTAATACAATCCCTCTTACAGAAACAGCTGCTAGAGTAGAGAAAATTAAGGTTCTTTCAGTAGCATCTTTATTAGCAGAAGCAATTCGCCGTATCTATGAAGAGTTATCTGTAAGTGTCTTGTTTTAATAAATACCAGATAAATCTCTAAGAGATTATAGAAACTCTTTGTTAAAAAAGTAACTTCTGAAGAAGTCGGGCTCGTGAACATAGTGTTCACGAGCCTTTTTTAAGAGATATTTTCCCCACAACGAAAAGATGGTACAAACGTCACGAAATTACAAAAACTCCAATCGCAAGGAACCATATAGGATAACAAAAAGGCCCCGTTAATAGGCTTTTTAACTAGATTCTATAGGTGGGTTTTTAATGAAAGGGTGAAGGTTATATACATAAGGTTAGTATAATACTGCAGAAGGAAAGGAGTCCGTGTTGACGAAGTAAACCGCGAAGACTAATAGGTTCAGAAGACAGTCTTTAGGCTAAGATAAAAGATGACTTTCGTATCCTTATTATAAAAATGATAACTATTAAAAGCGTATTAAATATCGATTATTACTTTACTAACAAGATAGGAGATAAAAAGATGAGGGTTCTTGTAACAGGTGCAGATGGGTTTATTGGCAGTCATTTAACAGAAGAACTTGTTAAAAAAGGTTATGATACCAAAGCATTTGTTTGTTATAACTCTTTTAATAATTGGGGATGGGTTGATTATTTAGATAAGGAAGTACGTTCACAAATCGATATTTTCCCCGGGGATATTAGAGATCCTAATGGAGTAAAAGAAGCAATGAAGGGTGTAGATCAAGTGTTTCACCTTGCTGCTTTAATTGCAATTCCATTTAGTTATTACTCGCCTGATTCATATGTAGATACTAATATCAAGGGTACACTTAATGTACTGCAGGCGGCTAGAGAGTTAGGGATAAATAGAGTATTAGTTACATCAACTTCAGAAGTATATGGAACAGCAAAATATGTACCTATTGATGAAAAACATCCGTTTCAAGGTCAATCGCCTTATTCAGCTACAAAAATAGGTGCAGATAGGTTAGCCGAAAGTTTTTATAGATCTTTTAATTTACCTGTAACCATAGTTCGACCATTTAATACATATGGTCCGAGGCAATCTGCGAGAGCAGTAATTCCCACAATTATTACCCAATTATTATCAGGGTATAAAACAATTAAACTTGGTTCCCTTACACCAACACGTGACTTTACTTATGTAAAAGATACCGTGAATGGTTTTATTGAAATATCAAGGTCTTCTGATACTGTTGGCGAGGAAATCAATATAGCTTCTCAAACAGAAATTTCGATTGGAGAATTAGCAAGAGAGATAATTGACCAAATTAATCCTAAGGCTTCTATAGTTTGTGAAGAACAAAGATTAAGACCTGAAAAAAGCGAAGTAAATCGTTTATATGGATCAAATGAAAAAATTAAAACATTAACCGCCTGGAAACCAAGGTATTCCTTAAGAGAAGGACTTAACCAAACGATAGAGTTTTTTACGTCAAATTTAGATAAATACAAATGCGATATTTATAATATTTAAAAGAGGGATAATCAATGGAGTATAACATTCCACTATCTGTACCCAATTTAAAGGGTAACGAACTTAAATATATTACTGAAGCTGTGACCCAAGAATGGGTATCAACTGGTGGTGCCTTGATAAGCAAGTTTGAACGAAATATTGCTAATTATGTGGGTGTAGAATTAGCGACAGCATGCCAAAGCGGGACGGCTGGGCTGCATTTAGCGCTAATATTGGCAGGGATTACCAACGGAGATGAAGTAATTGTCCCAACTTTAACATTTATAGCTACTGTTAACCCTGTAAAGTATCTTGGTGCATCAGCAATTTTTATGGATTGCGATGAAACACTTTGCTTGGATATGGATAAATTGGAAGAATTTTGCGAGAACGAATGCCATTTAGATGGAAAGCGCCTAATAAATAACAAGACTGGTAAACATGTAAAAGCAATAATTGTAGTACACATATTTGGCAATATGGCTAATATGGAAAGACTTATGAAGATAAAAGACAAGTATAACCTTATTATTATTGAAGATGCAACAGAAGCACTTGGTACTTATTACGTATCAGGTATATATAAAGACAAGTTTGCAGGTACAATTGGAGACTTTGGTATCTATTCCTTTAATGGAAATAAGATTATAACCACCGGTGGTGGAGGTATGTTAGTTTCTAACAACCCAGACCTTACAAGAAAGGCTAAATATTTATCTACACAAGCTAAAGATGATGAGATTAACTTTATACATAACGAAATTGGATATAATTATCGAATGACAAATTTGCAAGCTGCTCTAGGTGTAGCACAATTAGAAAGGCTAGAGGAATTTATTGATATAAAGAAGAAAAACTTTGAACTCTATAAAGACGGAATTAGCGATTTGAGCGGACTAAGATTACTTGACTTTAACAATAATATTCGGCCTAACTATTGGTTTTACTCGTTGGTGTTAGATAACTTCAAATTTGACAGAGATGAAGTTATTACCTATTTTGTTAAAAATCATGTTCAAGTACGTCCAATTTGGGGATTAATTCATGAACAAAGACCATATAAGAAAGAACAGTGTTACAAGATCGACAAAGCGATTTATTATAGAAAAAAGATAATAAACATCCCATGTAGTTCTAATCTGACTGAGGACGATATAAAGACCGTCCTTAATCTACTTAAAAAGATTTAATAGAGAGATGTAATTTAGGGAATTTGTCTCGTTGTGTATTGGACAATGAACTATAAATTAACCAAATTTAAGCATTTATATCTAGGGTGAAGATACATCACAATTCATTCTAGGTTTGTTGTTTTTAACGATAATTAATCTATACAGTGTTGGCGGTGAGGATTTACTTTTTTCTGGAGGTAAAGTGTTTGATAGAAACATGTACCAGAAGGGTTGTAGGTCCTTAAGGTTCAGTAGTTAACTTTACAGACCGATTACTAGAAAAAGGTGAGCCTTTATGAATTATGAAAAACTACTTATATCACCAGATGCTTCTGTCAAAAAAGCTTTACAACAACTTGATGAGACAGCTGAAAAGATATTGTTAGTGAGTCATAACAAAACTCTTTTAGGTGTCTTGACAGATGGAGATATCAGAAGATGGATTCTAAAAAACGGTAATCTAAACGATCCAGTGCGTTTTGTTATGAATGCTAATCCAATAGTTATTACACCAGAGTATATTAAAGATGCTAAGAAGCTCATGAACGATAAAAAAGTGGAAGCACTACCAGTTGTTAATGCTGAGTTTGAAATTGTTGACATAGTATTTCGGTATGAAGATATCGACCAAAAAAGGGAATTCCAAAGTATAAATAATCCGGTCGTGATAATGGCTGGAGGTAAAGGGTCAAGATTGTACCCAATAACTAAAGTATTACCTAAGCCCTTAATACCTATAGGTGAAATACCTATTGTTGAAAGAATAATTAACAACTTTACTAAGTATGGTTGTAAAGATTTTTATCTTACAGTAAATTATAAGAAGAATATGATAAAAGCCTATTTTGGAGAGGTTAACAAGGACTACACACTAACATATGTCGAAGAAGAAATTCCTCTTGGTACAGCAGGGAGCTTAAGTTATTTAAGAGAGAAGATTAAAACGACGTTTTTTATGAGCAACTGTGACATTCTTGTTGAAGGCAATTATTATGATATGCTTAAATACCATAGGATAAATAAAAATAAAATAACTATTATTACATCAGTAAAAAATTATGTTATTCCATATGGCATAGTTGAAGTTGGAGCAACTAGTTCTGTAAATAATATATTGGAAAAACCTGAATACAATTTTTTAGTAAACACTGGTTTTTATATAATTGAGCCAGAGACATTGGATGCTATTCCTAATAATACTCCTTACAACATTACTGATTTAATAAGCTCTTGCTTAGCTAATGGATATAAAGTGGGGACATTTCCTGTAAGCGAAAAATCGTGGCTTGACATGGGGCAATTTGAAGAAATGCGCAAGATGATAGGTAGGTTAGAAAAGTAATGAAAGATCTTATTTTAATTGGTGGTGGAGGTCATTGTAAAAGTATAATTGATACAATTATAGGTAGGAAAGACTTTAATATAATCGGAATACTTGACAAACCAGATAAGGTCGGGACGAGTCTATACAATGTCATGGTTATAGGGACAGATTATCTTTTAAAAGATTTATTTGAAAAAGGGATAAGGTATGCTTTTGTAAGTTTAGGTAGTATTGGTAATCCACAAAATAGAATAAGATTATATAACTGGGCAAAGGAAATAGGATATAACTTTCCTGTGATAATAGATAAGACAGCTATAGTCTCTAAAAGTGCGTATATTGGGGAAGGGACCTTTGTAAGTAAAGGTGTTATTATAAATGCCGAAGCAGAAATAGGGAAACATTGTATTATTAATACAGGTTCTATTATTGAACACGATTGTAAGATAAACGATTTTGTTCATATAGCTCCAGGAAGTACTTTGAGCGGTGGTGTAACGGTAGATAATTGCTCACATGTTGGTACTAATACCACGGTAATACAAAATATTGTTATTGGAAGCAATACAATAGTAGGCGCAGGAAGTGTTGTTGTAAAAGATATTAAGAGTAACTCTATAGCATATGGTAACCCTTGTAGAGAGGTTGATTCGGTTGGATAAAGTATTTATTATAGCCGAGGCTGGAGTAAATCACAATGGAAATATAGATACAGCTAAAAAGATGATTGATGTAGCTTATGAAGCTGGTGTTGATGCCATTAAGTTTCAAAGCTTCAAAGCTAGTAAGCTTGTTTCCGAAAATGCAAAAAAGGCTGAATACCAATTAAAAACAACAAACTCACAAGAAAGCCAATACCAAATGTTAAAAGGTCTTGAAATTGACTATACTCAACATGTAGAACTAAAAAGATTTTGCGAACAAAGAGGGATAACGTTTTTATCATCGCCTTGTGATGTTGAAAGCGTAGACATGCTAAATACATTAGGAATGGAGATTTACAAGATACCATCTGGCGAAATCACCAATTTCCCTTTGCTAAAAAAGATCGGGAGTTTAAAGAAAAAAGTAATTTTATCTACAGGTATGTGTACTTTATCTGACATTGAAGGTGCATTAACAGTTTTAGCAAAGAGTGGCACAGAAAATATAACAGTATTACATTGCAATACTGAATATCCTACCCCTTTTAAGGATGTTAATCTCTCCGCAATGATAACAATTAAAAATGCTTTTAAGGTCGAAGTGGGGTATTCTGATCATACTAACGGAATTGAAATTCCTATTGCTGCAGTAGCGATGGGGGCTAGAGTTATTGAAAAACATTTTACTTTAGATAAAAGTATGGTTGGACCTGATCATAAAGCGAGTTTATCACCCGATGAATTAAGAAAAATGGTCATTTCTATAAGAAATGTAGAATTGGCTATTGGAAATGGCATTAAAAAGCCATCTGAATCTGAATATAAGAATTTAGATATCGTTAGAAAGAGTATAGTTGCAAATTGTAATATTAAAAAAGGAGAAATATTTACCGAGACAAATATTACTACCAAAAGACCAGGAACAGGCATTTCACCAATGCATTGGGAAAATGTTCTAGGGCAAAGAGCGATAAAAGACTTTAAAAAAGACGAGTTGATTATTATATGAAAAAGGTTTGTATTATTACTGGTAGTAGAGCAGAGTATGGGTTATTAAAACCTTTAATTAAAAAGTTAAAAGATAGCAAATCACTTGAGCTGCAAATAATAGCTACTTGTACACACCTCTCTCCAGAATTCGGATTAACATATCAAGAGATTGAAAATGACGGTTTTAAGATTAATGAAAAAATAGAGATTTTGTTAAGTTCGGATACATCAATAGGAATTTCGAAATCAATGGGACTTGCTATGATAAGCTTTTGTGAGGCTTTTGACAGATTAAAACCTAATATAATAATCATTCTAGGGGACAGATATGAAATATTTGCAGCTGCAAGTGCAGCTACTGTGGCAAGAATACCTATCGCTCACATACACGGTGGAGAAACAACCGAAGGTGCTTTTGACGAAAGTTTCAGACATTCTATTACTAAGATGAGTTATTTACATTTCACAAGCACAGAAGAGTATCGAAAGAGAGTTATTCAATTGGGAGAGGACCCTCAAAGAGTCTTTAATGTAGGAGCAATAGGTATTGAGAACATTAAGACTATTGATTTGCTTGAAAAAGATAAACTACAGGAAACTTTAGGTTATCAATTTGGAGAAAAAACAATTTTAGTTACCTTTCATCCTACTACGCTTGAAAACAACACAGCTGAAAACCAATTTAAGAATTTGCTTGATGCAATTGAGGAGTTTGAAACTATTAAGGTGATATTTACAAAATCAAATGCTGATATTGGCGGCAAGATTATTAACAATATGATTGATGAGTATGTAAAGAGAAACAATCAAAAATCTGTTGCTTATACATCATTGGGCTCTGTTAAATACCTTAGCGTAATGAAATATTGCGATGTGGTTGTAGGGAATTCGTCAAGTGGAATTATAGAAGCACCGGCATTTATGATACCGACTATAAATATAGGGGATAGACAAAAGGGAAGGGTTCAAGCAAAATCTGTTATTAACTGTGAACCAATAAAAAATGATATAATAACGAGCTTAAATAAAGCTTTTTCCGAGGAATTTAAAAAAGCTCTCAAAGACACAAAAAATCCTTATGGAGATGGAAACGTTACGGATAGAATTATTACTCAAATAGAGAGCTATTTATTGAACGATAAGATTCAGTTGAAAAAAGCTTTTTATAATATTGACATAGATAATTAGGGATGACTTTTTTCTTAATTACAAGACATTTTTAAGCGAGTGAATAGGTTTTATCAATGTTATAGAAGGACGAACATATTCAGGTCGATTTTTGGAAAGCTAATATGCTTCTGGTTAACTTGTACCATTAATGATAGATGTTGGAACATGAGTTTTCTTTTGACATTACGTAAAAGGATAATTTATCCTATCAGGTTGTTAAGAAAGGATGGGCTAAGTGTATAATGGTAAAACTTTCCTTGCCATTATTCCAGCAAGGAGTGGATCAAAAGGTATTAAAAATAAAAACATAAAAATGCTTAACGGCAAACCACTACTTTCGTATACAATCAAAGCAGCGTTAGATAGTGGTATTTTCGATGATATTTTTGTTTCAACAGATTCAAAAGAATACGCAGAAATTGCTATCCAATATGGTGCAAGTGTACCTTTTCTTCGACCAGTTAATATTGCAGGTGATAACTCTCTTGCAAAAGATTATATATTACATGCAATACAGAGTTATAAATTTATCGGGAAAAGCTTTGATTATATCGCTGTACTTCAACCTACATCGCCTCTTAGGACAGGAGTGGATATTAGAAATGCAGTAGCTCTCTTATCAGACAACTCTTGCGATTCTGTTGTTTCAATATGTCAAACAGACTATTCACCTTTACTCTGTAATGTGTTACCAGAAGACAATTCACTTTACAATTTTATTCCCGAAAAAAATAACAAGAATCGCCAAATGCTAAGTATCTATTACAGAATAAATGGAGCGATCTATTTAATAAATAGCGATGTATATTTAAATACTAAAAACTTTTATGGGAAGAAGAGTAAAGCATATATAATGGAAAAAGAAAGATCAATAGATATAGATGATGAATTGCAATTTAAGTTCGCGGAGTTTCTTTTAGAGGAGATCTCCAATTAAATAACGATTATGTATTAGGTTAAAAAACCTATTTGATTGCATAAAATAGCGAATCAATGAGTTATATAAGTTCTTAAGCGCATAAGGGATTTAAATATAACTACACAATAAGACAGTTTGGAAACAACTCTGTAATTACCTAAAAAACTACTTGTACTCGCATAGAGATAGTAAAAGTTACACAAACGGTATATTCTAAAAGGCTATAGAGGAGTCCTAGTACTTGCCTGTTGACTTAATAAACATATCATAATATTTGTTATCAAGTAGCCACAGTTTGAATTAGAGAATTATCGAAGGCCAAAAGTGGTTTTTTGATGTAACGAAGAGAAAAATCTTGCAAAGGGCGATATCACAACAAAATATGATGAATACTTTTTATTGTAACCCCCTTTACATTAATATTTGCGAGGAAAAGTTAACTGAATTATCGCGCATTTAATAACTAGGTATAACAATGATTAGCGTACGGTCTTAATAAACTACTTATTTATGCTTAAAAGATGATTTATTTTAGTGGTTTTGTTAATCTTAATTTCCCTTTATAAAGAAGGTTATAGATGAGATTTTTTCTTCTATCGATATCTAAAACTTATTATATGAGGCGGGATTATAATGTCCTTTTATGAAAAGAATAAGTCGTTCTTATCTGAATTTATTATCAAGGAATTATCTACTAAAAGCGAAGATAGTGGAACCGCTTATGAAGTAGTTGATAACATAACTGATAATGGTAAACCTAATTTACAAGTTATAATAGGGGATAAAGTAGTTTTTATCCATGATCAAAAAGATCCTTTTGAAGAAGCTAGTCAATGGGTTCAAAATATTATTCCCCAAAAGGGTATGGTTTTTCTCGTATTCGGATTTGGTTTAGCTTATCATATAGAAGCACTTCTTCAAAAATGTAGAGGAGTAGAGGACATTAAAGTTATAGTTATAGAACCGTGTAAAGATCTTTTAATTAGAGCATTACAAATACGAGACTTATCAAATGTTTTGTCTAACCCAAGCTTATCTTTAGTTACAGCAACAAAAGAAGGCACTTTGATTAAGCAACTTGAAATGGTATTACCGATAAACTTGGTTACAAGTGGCAATGTTAGTGTTTTATTAAAAGAGTCTCTAACAGACAATCTTTCAATATACAATGAATATGCACGGAGAATAAGGAGATATTTAATAGATGCTGAGGTTAGTAGAAATACATTGCTAGCTTTCAGCACAAAGTGGACAAAGAATAACTTTGAAAATCTACATTCGGTACTTGAAAGTAGACCTATTATTAATCTTTATAATAAATTTACAGATATCCCTATAATAGTTGTAGCTGCGGGTCCTTCGCTAGACAAAAACATTCATCTTCTACCTAAAGTAAAAGGCAAAGCTGTGATTATCGCAGTTGGAACCTCTTATAAAAGTGTATGCAAGCAAGGGATAGAACCTGATTTTGTCTTTGCTATCGACGGAGCAGAGGCCCAGGCAGAAATCTTTAAAGATATCGAGGAAAGTGAATCCTGGCTATGTTACCCACCTATGGTATATCCCCAAGTGCCTTCTCTTTTTCCAAAAAAGTTTCTAATAAAAACGAGTAGTTCGATTGAATGGATAAATAAAATAACAGGTAATGTAGGAGAGATAACAGGGGGCCCATCAGTGGCAAACTATGCCTTCGAATTTGCAACAAAAATCGGTGGTAATCCTATAATATTTATAGGCCAAGACTTAGCTTTAAGCGAAAATCGAACACATGCTAAGAATACAATTCATGAGAAAAATGTTATAACCGATAAGAGTTTCTTAGTTGAAGTAGAGAGTATCGATGGTGGTAAAGTGTTTACTAGAAGAGACTTTCACTCTATGTTGACTTGCTACCAAATAATGATCGAACAGTTAGGTGGGAAGTTCAAAGTTATTGATGCTACAGAAGGCGGAGCATTGATACCTGGCACAGATATTATGCCATTTAATGAAGTTATTAACCATTATTTGACCCAAAATTATCCCATTTCGGACATGATAAATAAATATGCAGGTAAAAAAATTATAGAAAATATAGACCTAAAAGAACTAGAGCAATATTTCAGCGAAACAATATTAGAAATTAACGAAGTAAGTTCTATTGCCCGTAAAGGAGAGCGATTAAGCATCGATTTACAGGCCATGTTTGTCGAAAATAGAACTAATGAACGAAAGTTAGCAAAAGTCTACGATAGAATTATTGATGTGTTAAAAAAAGTAAAGACCATGAAACATTTTTGTGCAGCAGCAGGTCTTGTTATAAACTATACGGGATTTATTTTAGATGAAAGCAAAAAAGAAGCTTCTAACTATCCCGAATTTAGCCGCGACTGGGGAGTAACCTCTGCTAAAGGTTATCTACGTTATTTTGAAGAAATTAAAAATGTTTGTTATATAAGTCGGTTTATTGAAGATACTATGGGAGGATTATCTTCATTTGGGAGAATAATGTAATAAGGTGTTTCCATCTTAGTTTTGTTTTAAATATCTGTTCTAGGGAGCTTCATGGGATTAAATATTTGGCGTTTTTTGATTGGCTACAGATAGTTATCTTAATATTAGCACTGTGGTTAGGACAAAAGTCACAAATACAACAGTGTATTAAGTTAAAGGCCTCTTATATGAGGCCTTTAACTAGGAGGTATTACTAATGCTAAAACACCCTTTAGCTGGTGGTAAAGGAAAAAGTATGTAAAAAAAGATACCAATAAAATCAATTCCTCTTGTTTAAATCAAAAAGCTTGAGAACATAAATGATTGATTGACTGCGTAAACGTTAAGAAAATAGATGTAAATTGTAATAAGACCGTTTTATGAGCGTCCCTTTTGGTAAAAATACTTTTTTACCTGACGATATATAAACCAGATGAGAAACCTCATCAATAAAGGGAGGTAATTAATAATGCGTATAAACACAAACGTAGGCGCCCTTAATTCCTGGCGTCAATTAGGTATTACAGACAGATCTATGGGTCTATCTTTAGAGAAACTCTCTTCTGGTTTCAGAATTAACCGTGCTGCTGATGATGCTGCAGGCTTGGCTATTTCAGAGAAAATGAAGTCTCAGATCAACGGTCTTAACCAAGCTATTCGGAATTCTCAAGATGGCATTTCTTTGATTCAAACAGCTGAAGGTGCTATGATTGAAATTCACGATATGATGCAAAGAATGAGGACCTTAGCTACACAAGCTAGAAATGGTACCTATGAGCTCAAAGATCAAACAAAACTTCAAGCTGAGATGAATGAACTTATTGACGAGATAGATGGTATAGTTAAACGTTCACAGTTTAATGGCATGCAATTGCTAGATGGAACTTATGCATCTAAGAATCTTCAAATTGGTGCAAATACTTCAGATACTATGACAGTAACTATTGCAACAATGACAACATCTGCATTAGGTTCAACTGCAAAAGTTAGTTCTCTTAAAGCAACAGGTGCCTTGACATCGACTACAGGAATTAATACTGCTGAAGTAATTACTATTTTAGATGAAGCAATCGAACAGGTTTCTGCAGAACGTTCTAAGCTTGGTGCAATGCAGAATCGTCTCGATCATACTATTAATAACCTTGGAGTTGCAGCTGAAAACCTCAGTGCAGCTAATAGCCGTATTCGTGATGTAGATATGGCTGCTGAGATGATGAACTTTACACGTAATCAGATTCTTATCCAAGCAGGTACTGCAATGTTAGCTCAAGCTAATGCACGTCCACAAAGTGTACTTCAATTACTTGGTTAATTAAACAATGTTTAGGGGCTGTTGCACAACTAACTACCTAGTTAGTTGTGTAGCAGCCTTTTTTTAGCCGAGAACTGGAAAATAAACTCGATAAGAAACAGATTCTTATAATATTGGTTATGCAGCTGTAAAAGATAGTAAGAATATAGCCTAAAGAATTGATTAGTGCTATTGTAACTTGGTTAGTGTCAAATAATGTTCGCAAAATCATCTAAGCAACCCCGAAAGATTAATGA
>ENA-UOOI01000085-UOOI01000085.1-fermentation-metagenome-genome-assembly--contig:-NODE-85-length-110695-cov-23.656860_pt1 | contig 110695 bp, 87 predicted proteins | sample MGYA00245779_ERZ724027 | MGnify/ENA primary metagenome ERZ724027 (study PRJEB28704, sample SAMN03018318) | fermentation metagenome | biome: anthropogenic terrestrial biome; feature: soil...
CATAATTAACTTTTTCCTATGATTAAGCAGTAACTTTGCGAATGTCATCCTGAGCAAAGCCGAAGGATCTTAAGATTCTTCGCTAAGGCTCAGAATTATCACGCGATGTCCGCACCACAATAAACGAATAGTATGTCATCCTGAACATAGTGAAGGATCTTGCAGTCTCCGAGATGGAAAGATCCTTCACTACGTTCAGGATGACAAAAAAACGTTATTCATAGCAATGACAAATGGAGTTTTTGAATTATGCAAAACTCTCAAAATAAAAAAAGCTTTTATCCCTCCAGGGACAAAAGCTTAAACTTCTGCGGTACCACCCAAATTGACGATAAATCGCCCACTCATTTTGCATACCATCATATGCACCCCACTGATAACGGACAGGGTTCCCGTCGGCGTCTAATCCCTACCGGTTTCGAGCCGCCCTCGCAAGTCCATTCAATATGTTCCGGTATGCCGCTTTCCCACCAGCCGCGGCTCTCTGTGCTACCTTCCCCTACCTACTTCTCTTGCTCATCGGTGTTATACATTAAATTATTTTTTATTTACAAAAATATTACATTTAAATTGCCTGTTTGATTTGTATATTACTTTCCTTTTGCTCATGTTGCATAAGCAGGTTTATACAAAATAAAAAAAGCCTTTGCCCCTGTATCGGGACAAAAGCTTAAACTTCTGCGGTACCACCCAAATTGACGATAAAATCGCCCACTCATTTTACATACTATCATATGTACCCTACTGATAACGGACAGGGTTCCCGTCAGCGCCTATTCTCTTTCGATTTCGGGCCGCCCTCGCAAGTCCATTCGTAATAATCTCTGCAACCGCCTTCGCACCAACCGGCGATTCTCTGAATACATCCAATTATTCTTACTACTCTTGCTCATCGGTTTATGATTTATAAGATGTTCAAATCTTAGCACTTACCATTAATCCCTGTCAAGGCTTTATGCAACACTTTCCTAAAATACTTTAACTTCCAAAATTTAAGTTAAATTTAAGCTATGCCCCTTATTATAAAATTCATCGGAAAGAATAGAAAATTAAAAATTTATAGGGAGTGAGAAATTTGATCCGTAAACGCTTTAAATACCTGACCTGCCTGGTTGTGGTGCTAACGGGCTTATTGAATTTGGCAGGATGCGGGACCACCGCCAAATCTGCGGCTTCTTCAAGTAAAGCCGCGTCATCAGGTTTGTTTGCCCAATTGGTGGAGTACAGCAAGGAGGATACGGATGCCGGCTGGGATGCATCCAGTGCCACCAAAATTACTTTACAGGGGAATTCCGCGGTAGTAGATGGGGCCGGTGCTTCATCTGACGGCAGCCAGGTCACCATTGCTAAAGCCGGAACTTATGTACTGAAGGGCAAGCTGAGCAATGGGCAGGTTATCATTTCCGCCGGCGCAAAAGATAAGATACATCTGGTGCTAAATGGAGTTACCCTCTCCTGCGCGGACAGTTCCCCTTTATATACCAAACAGGCCGGCAAGACCATTATTACTTTGGCCAAGGGAACCACCAACAGTTTAAGTGACGGTTCCACTTACCAAAATACTACCGATAATGAACCAGATTCAACTATTTTCAGCCAATGCGACTTAACTATCAATGGTACCGGTTCCCTGACCGTTAACGGTAAATATAAAAATGGTATCGGGACCAAGGACGATCTGGTAATCACCGGAGGCAAGATAACTGTCAGCGCAGTTAACGACGGACTGCAGGGACATGATTCCGTAGCGGTAAAAAACGGCAGCTTGACGATTAAGGCCGGAAAAGACGGCATCCAATCCAATAATGACAAAGATACCGCTAAGGGCTGGATCTCACTGGATGGCGGCACCTTTAATATAACGGCCAGCGAAGACGGTATCCAGGCCGAAACTATTCTGCAAATTAACGGAGGCAAATTCAATTTAATTACCGGTGGCGGCAGTGCCAAGGCTGTCAAAAAAACGAACAATGACTTCCCCGGCGGAAGAATGAATAATACCAATACCACAGCAAGTACAGAAGAAACCGCCAGTGCCAAAGCCTTAAAAGGCGGAAAAGGTGTTGCTGTCAGCAATGGTACTGTGACGATCGATTCCGCTGATGATGCCATTCACTCCAACGGCGACGTAGCTATTAAAGGCGGAACCTTCAATATATCGGCCGGAGATGATGCAGTACACGCCGACGATCAGGTGACCATTGACGGGGGAACCATTAAAGTAGCCCAGAGCTATGAAGGCCTGGAAGGAGCTTATATAACCGTCAATGGTGGGAATATCCATATAATGGCCAGCGACGACGGTTTTAACGCGGCCGGCGGCAATGACGGCAGCGGCCAGCAACAAAGCCGGGATAATTTCAATGCGGCTGGTGATTATGAAATAAACATCAGCGGAGGTTACATTTATGTTAATGCCAACGGTGACGGCATTGATTCCAATGGGGCCCTCAATATAGACGGAGGAACCATTATCGTAGATGGACCAACCAACAATGGCAACGCTTCCCTGGATTATAACGGCACCGCCAAGATTACCGGCGGAATTCTGGTAGCAGCCGGCAGCTCAGGCATGGCACAGGCTCCGGGGACCTCTTCCACTCAGAATTCCCTGCTGGTTTACTATACTGCCGTTCAGAAAGCGGGAACATTAGTTAACTTATCCGATGCAGACGGTAAATCCATATTGACCTTTGCCCCCGCCAAAGATTATCAGTCTATCGTTATAAGTATGCCTGAACTGAAAAAGGATAAAACTTATACCCTTTCATCAGGCGGCACTTGCAGCGGAACAAACAAGGACGGACTTTATACCGGCGGTACGTATACTTCCGGTACCAAGCTTACCGATGTGAAGATATCCAGCGCAGTAACCAGTATTGCGGATGACGGCACTGCGGCCACCGGTCATAGTGCTGCGGGTGGCCCTGGCGGACACCCCGGGCAGGGCAACCGTCAAGGCCAGCCCCAGGGTCAACCGCAGGGCAATCCTCCAGGTCAGCCCCCCCAGGGCCAACCTCAAGGTCAACCTCCAAGCAATTAATCTATAACTAAAATAAAAACAGAAGAAAAGGGAGTGTCCACCGGCGCTTTCCTTTTCTTTTCTGCATTCTAATTAAGAAATACTGTTACTGTCATTTGCTATGAATGCTACTGTCATCCTGAACGTTAGTGAAGGATCTTCCCGACACGGAGGTAGAAAGATCCTTCACTAACGTTCAGGATGACATATGTGCCTCTTACTTCGACCACAGGATAGAGGCCCGCTTGGGGCCGTAGGGACAGGCTACGAGCTAGAGATATGCTCTATTTTTATAAGTGGGTGGCATGCGGCCATGAACGGTTAATATGACACTGATTTAAATTTAATCCGGCTGCAAACGGTTGGGCCGGGGCAAACTGCTGAAAACAACGGAAAATATGGTTCCGGCCTCCTCGGAACTTTTCACTGTTATTTCGGCGTTATGCATAAGGGCAATGCTCTGGGCTATGGCCAGTCCTAATCCGTATCCGCCCTGTTCCCGGGAGCGTGATTCGTCGACCCGGTAAAAACGGTCAAATATATGTTCAATCTGATCATGGGGAATAGGAACACCCCGGTTAATCACTGACAAAACCGCCTTGTGTTCGCTGGTCTCTGCGAGGTTAACCGTTATTTTGCCCTTTTCCAGGGAATATTTAAGCGCGTTGTCTACCAGAATCCCCACCAGCTGTTTAAGTTTGTTTTCATCTCCATTAACATAGACCTCAGCCGCTATATTAGTCTCCAACTCCTTCTCCTGCTCGAAGGCAACCGACTCAAACGGCAATATGGCACCATATAGCGTTTCACTCAGATTAAGGCGGGACAAGGCAATATGGCTTTGAGCATCGTCTGTTCGGGCCAAAAAGAGCAGGTTCTCTATTAATACATCCATTCGTTGCGCTTCCATTTGAATATACTCCAGCCATTTAGCCTGGTCTTGCACTAAACTTTGCGGCTGGGACTGCACAATGTCAATATTAGCCAGTATTACGGTCAAAGGTGTGCGCAGCTCGTGCGACGCATCGGCCACAAATTTCTTTTGCTGCGCCCAGGCCTTCTCCACCGGGCGCAGAGCCCAGCCCCCCAGATATAAACTAATCAGGAAAAACGCTGCCAGGCTTAATATTCCTACTAATATTGAAGTAATGACTAATGTAGACAGAGTATTGATTTCCATACTGCGATCCACAAAAGCTATTTTGGTTCCGGAAGCGGTTTTCTGTTTAAGATACCTCAGACTCTCGCCGGAAATCGTCCCCGAATTTTTATCATCGGCCAGGCATTGTTCAACGATGGTCTTTAGGTATTGCTGGTCCGACAGGTCAAACAGTTCTCCCTGGGCAAATATAATGTTATTTTCGGCATCCAATGCCACCACAAAAGCAGGTGCCGGGGTAAAACCGGGCTCATTTTTGGGTGGTCCGGCCAATTCCCGGCGCACCGGCGGTTCATGGTTTTCCCTCATCAAAGTACGCTCCAGCACATCCATGCTGTCCCTGACCAGCCGTTGCTGAGTGGAAGCATAAAAAGCAATAAAAATACCGATCAAAACCATAGCAATAAGCAGCATATTGATCAGGACGAATTGGTATTTTAACTTCTTGATCATTTTTTTACCTCCAGGCGGTAACCCACCTTGCGTATGGTGCAGATGTTTACCCTACTATTCAGATAGGCTAGTTTTTTTCTCAGGAAAGATATGTAGACTTCAACATTGTTATCCTCCGCATCGCTCTCCGTACCCCAAACTTTCAGCAGCAGGTCTTCCTTGGGTACAATAAGGTTGGGGTTGGACAGCAGGATTCTCATTATTTCGAATTCCTTCAGTCCCAGCTGGATAGTTTTATCATCACATTGCAGGGTATTATTGGCAAGATTCAGTTGTAAATCGTCCAGGACCAATTCGTCCATGATAATTTCGCCTTTACGCCGTGACAAAGCCCTGATACGTGCTATCAGTTCATCATTCGCAAATGGCTTGGTCAGATAATCATCGGCACCGCAATCCAAACCCTTTACTTTATCGGGGACCTCAGACCTGGCCGTCAGAAGGATAACGGGAGTATAGTTTTTTTGCCGGCGCATCTCCCTTACCACCTCAAATCCGTTCATTTCCGGCAGCATTACATCCAAGACAATAACGTCATATATGCCGCTCATGGCACAATCATAACCTGCTTCCCCATCATGGGCGACATCTACATTATATTTACTCTGCTTAAGAATTTGCGCCAATGTTTCCGCCAGACGTATTTCATCTTCAACCACCAGTATTCTCATTTATAAAACCTCCGAACCAAACTTAAAGACATTTCATGTTACATACCTATTTTAATTTATTTAGCTCCCCTTGAAAAACTCCAAAACGCACTTCAGGTATGCGTAAACCGGCCGGTGAGCATTAGGGAAGCATGGTTAACCACATCTTGCGAGGGGGATGGACGGGGTTGAAATGTAAAATTACGTTTAAGAGCAATTTAAGTAAAGGACGGTATCATGTAAATGAAAGTTTTGCATAATTAACTTTTTCCTATGATTAAGCAGTAACTTTGCAAATGTCATCCTGAACATAGTGAAGGATCTTGCAGTCTCCGAGATGGAAAGATCCTTCACTACGTTCAGGATGACAAAAAAACGTTATTCATAGCAATGACAAATGGGGTTTTTGGAATTATGAAAAACTCTCAAATATAAAATTCAGAGGTAAGCAAATAGTTACCGGAAACGGAGGGATTAGTAATGGCTATCGCGACATTTAAAAGATACGAAAAAAAATTTCTGGTTAATCAGGCCCAGTATGATGCAATATTTCCGGTCTTATCAGAATACATGCGCTTGGACAAATTCTGTAAGAATGATCAGGAATACACTATATACAATATCTATTATGATACAGATAATTCCAGCATTATCCGCCATTCACTGGCCAAACCCTTTTACAAGGAAAAACTGCGCTTGAGAACCTATAATACCAATATTTCGCCTAAAGCTACGGTCTTTTTGGAATTAAAAAAGAAGATCGACGGGGTGGTCACCAAACGCCGGGCTACGCTCACTCTGGCTGAAGCCTATAATTATTTGGATCACGGGATAAAGCCGGCCGATAGGGACTATTTAACCGGACAAGTGCTGAATGAAATAGATTATTTCCGCCAGATCAGCCCGGTTAGACCGGCCGCCTATATCAGCTATGACCGCCAAGCCTTGTTCGGCCTGGAGGACAAAGAATTTCGGGTTACGTTTGACCGCAATATAATCAGCCGCTGTTACGATGTCAGCCTGGAAAAGGGCCGGTTTGGGAAAGACCTCCTCTTCCCGGGGATATATTTGATGGAGATCAAGGTCTCCCGCGCTTTTCCGCTGTGGTTGGCTGATTTGCTGGCAACGCACGGAATTTATGCGACCAGTTTTTCCAAGTATGGCCAGTTGTATAAAGATCATTTGCTTAATGCAGCTAATGCTCATATCATGGCCCAAGCCATATAAATTGAGGAAGGAGATCGATTTATGTTTAATACTCTATTTACATCCGGTATCGGCCAAACGCTGACCGTCAGCAAAACTTTGCTGATCATACTGGCAGCGCTGGTATGCGGGTTGGTAATAAGTCAAGTGTATATCTTTATCCACAGAAAAGCAGCAGGTTCACAGTCGTTTAGTATATCGCTGATCATGCTGCCCGCCATTGTTGCCATTATTATACTGCTGATCGGAGATAATATTGCCCGGGCCTTCAGTCTGGCCGGAGCCTTCTCTTTGATTCGTTTCCGCAGCGCTCCGGGAGAACCGGAGGATATCTCCTATATTTTCTTCAGTCTGGCGGTGGGGCTGGCCTGTGGTATGGGTTATCTGGGATATGCCGGGATTTTTACAATCATATTGGGAACTGTAATGCTGCTCCTGCGCAAACTTAAGTACGCCAGCCCCAAGCATACTACCATGATTTTAAAAGTGTCTGTGCCTGAAAACCTTAACTATGAAGGACTGTTCGATGATATTCTGGATCAGTACACCAACACCTGGCAAATGAACCGGGTCAAAACCAGCCAATTTGGTACTTTATTTACCCTGTTCTACACCGTCGAATTTAATAAGGAGTACTCGCAAAAGGCGTTCCTGGATCAACTTCGCTGCCGAAACGGAAATCTGGACATAGCTTTAACCAGAAGCGACTTTGACTATAAGGTTTCATAAATGCGGTTTAGGAGAATTTATGAGAATTTTACATAACCGCAAAATCCATTTCAGTAATAGTACTTCACTCATATCCATAGCCAGCCTTGAGGCCCCAACGTCAGGAGCGGGCTGCAGAGTTGGGTTTACATGTCATCCTGAACATTAGTGAAGGATCTTTCCCCTTGCGAACAGGGAAGATCCTTCGGCTTGGCCTCAGGATGACAATTAATCAGTGTCCTTCTGTGTTGAATTTTCTAATCAACAGTATTAACTGCATCCTTCATGCCGCGGACATACTCCACCACATGAGGGACACAGTCCGTGCCATATTGGGATATGATTTCAACTATAGCGCTGCCGACAATTACTCCGTCGGAAACCTGCGCCATTTGCGCAGCTTGCTCAGGGTTGGAAATGCCAAAGCCAATTGCACAGGGAATATCTTTCACCTCTTTGACCACTTTTATCATTTGCTCAACATTGCCGCCCAATTCCCGTCTGACTCCGGTAACACCCATAGATGATACACAATAAAGGAATCCCTCTGCCTCGCGGGCAATCATACGGATGCGGTTATGGGAGGTGGGGGCAATCATCGATATCATGCTGACACCGTATTGCGAGCAGGAAGGCATAAATTCAGCCTTTTCTTCCAGTGGCACATCCGGAACAATCACGGCATCAATGCCGGCCTTTTGGCAATTCTCCATAAACCGGTCTGTGCCATAAGTAAAGATGGGATTGGCATAGGTCATGAAAGCTATAGGAACATTACATGATAGGCGGATGCGTTCCACCACGGCAAATATTTTATCCGTCGTGGCACCGGCAGCAAGAGCACGATTATCCGCCTCCTGAATCACAGGCCCTTCTGCCACCGGATCGGAAAAGGGTATCCCCAGCTCTATTAGATCCGCACCGGCCTCCGCCATCTGCACTACCAGTTGTTCAGTAATATCCAATGACGGGTCACCCGCCGTGATAAATGGGATAAATGCCTTGCCGTTGGCAAAAACCTCCTGTACTCTATTCATAAATCTCTTCCCCCCTGTAACGTGCTATGGCAGCCACATCTTTATCGCCCCGGCCGGAAAGATTGACTACCAGGATTTTATCTTTGCCCAGCTTGGGAGCGATCTGCTTCGCATAGGCAACCGCGTGAGCGCTTTCGATGGCAGGAATAATGCCTTCCGTACGGGAGAGATATTCGAAGGCCTCTACGGCCTCGTCATCCGTAACCGCCACATATTCCGCCCGGCCGGTATCGTGGAGATGGGCATGTTCGGGACCCACCCCCGGATAATCAAGCCCTGCTGAAATGGAGTAAACCGGGGCTATCTGGCCGTACTGATCCTGACAAAAATAGGATTTCATGCCATGAAAGATACCTACGGTTCCGGTGGTGATGGTAGCGGCGGTCTCGGCGGTATCGATCCCATGTCCGGCCGCTTCACAACCGATCAAACGCACCTCCGGATCTTTGATAAAATCATAGAACATCCCCATGGCATTGCTGCCGCCCCCTACGCAGGCAATCAATGCGTCAGGGAGCCGGCCTTCTTTTTGCAGCATCTGCTGTCTGATTTCCCGGCCGATCACGCTCTGAAAATCGCGGACAATGGTCGGGAATGGATGGGGACCCATGACTGAGCCAAGCACATAATGGGTATCTGTTACCCGTTTGGTCCATTCGCGCATGGTTTCATTGACTGCATCTTTGAGCGTCCGGGTACCGCTGGTCACCGCATGCACTTTCGCTCCCAGCAGTTTCATCCGGTAAACATTCAACCTTTGCCGGTCAGTGTCTTCCTGGCCCATGAAAATCTCGCATTCCATCCCCATAAGTGCGGCGGCGGTCGCGGTGGCCACGCCATGCTGCCCCGCGCCCGTCTCGGCGATAACGCGGGTCTTGCCCATGCGTTTAGCCAGGAGCACCTGTCCCAGCACATTGTTGATCTTGTGTGAACCGGTATGATTGAGGTCCTCCCGCTTAAGATAGATTTTGGCGCCGCCCAGATCCCGGGTCATTTTTTGTGCCAGGTAGAGCAGCGAAGGACGTCCGGCGTAATTATTCAGCAGCTCAGCCAGTTCCTGCTGAAAGGCAGGATCGTCCTTATAGTGGTTGTAGGCCTCTTCCAGCTCAATCACCGCATTCATGAGGGTTTCGGGAATATATTGTCCCCCATGCATTCCAAATCGCCCGTTTGACATGTTTATTACCTTCCTTTTCGATTATTCATAAGCAGGCTTTTATAAACAAAAAAGCTTTTGCCCCCAAAGGGACAAAAGCTCAGAAACTTCTGCGATACCACCCAAATTGACGATAAATCGCCCACTTATTTTACATACCATCATATGTACCCCACTGATAACGGACAGGGTTCCCGTCAGCGCCTATTCTCTTTCGATTTCGGGCTGCACTCGCAAGTCCATTCAGAATAATCTCTGCCACCGCATTCTCACCACCAGCGGTTCTCTGAGTACATCCAATCATTCTTACTTCTCTTGCTCATCGGTTTATGATTTATAAAGATATTCAAATGTTAGCATTTGCTGTTATTTCCGTCAAGAGTTAAACCCCGAAAGGGGCACTATGTAACTATAGCGAATTGTTTCAATTTTGCTTGGTAATCATAGGTGTTGTTTCTCTGTTATTGATATACAGAAAATAGCACGACCGCCTTTGAGTAAGGCGGTCTAGTTCGTTTTAGGACCTACCGCCCTTCCAAAAGCGGCAACTCCTTTATTAATTCAATAATAGCATCAGAATTTCATATAGTCAAATATATATGGCACGGGTGAAACCTGTTCTGGCTATTAAAGATCCTTCGGCCTCGCTCAGGATGACATTCGCAAAGTTACTGCTTATTCATAGGGAATAAGTTGATTATGCAAGACTCTCCTTCAGTCATCTTATTTTAAAAAGTATTCCTTAATCTTTTGCCGGGCATGCGCTCTTTGCCAGCTGTCCCTTGGCTGTCCAGAGTAATGCATAGCCTGTTGCCGCTGATTATGAAGATATTGTTTTAGTTCATCCTGCAAAGCTTGATCATGGGTCTGCCCATATACCTTTAAGGCGGAATCGACTCCGGCCGGCCCTGACCGATATAATATCTCCACATCAAAACTGGCGAGGGTTCCGGAAAGGTAGCGCTCGGCATTGTAGCGGGCCACGAAACTGTCCGGATCAAACAGGCAAAGGGTGCAAAGCATCACCACCCCTATCCCAACCGCCATGCGCGTGATGGAGAATGACCATTTTTGCAGTGCTATCACACCCCCGCATATGATGGCTAGAAAGACCATAAAGATACAGGGAAGGAGCCGGCGCATCGATAGTCCGTAAGCCCCGATATACATAGCCATTTTGCTTAGGGCGGTCGCAATAAGTACTAAAGTTATAATTGCCAATAATGAGTTAAAAATCTTTAGCGCCTTATCTTTTCTGGACTGCTTTTGACCCAGAAGATTGGCTGCCAACAGCACAATCAGGTTAATAGCGGCAATACGGCATAACTCGAAAAATCCGCTGCGGGCATATTCGGAATAGACCTGCCAGCCCTCCGGTCGCTCGCCAATAAGAGCGGAGAAAAAGTATGGCACCTGACTGCCTATAAACACTACATACAGAGCGCACAACAGCCCCAACAGTATATAAACGGTAGTCGCGGGCAATACCCGCAGGTGGGAAATGAGCTTCAGCGTACGGTCTTTTTTAAACAGGTTACAGCCTCTTTTATGGACACAGCCGGCCACAAGTCCAAAAAGATATGCTGCTATGGGAATGGCAAGAATACCATAAAGGAGAAGTTCCGAAATTTCTTTCCCCGCCCCATGAAGGTAAGTTGCAACTCCGTTGGTAATTTTGGCGAAGCCGCCGCTATCAGCCTCCATCAGCAAGGGCAGCACCATACCCAACACCATAAAAGCTAAAAACAGCCCCAGGGCTATGGAAAAGACTTGCCTGCCCTGCGCTCGTTTATGGCGGCCCAGAAAAGCCAGACTTTTATACTGACAGCCGAAATTTCTAAAAGGAATCACCAACAAAGCGTTGAAGCCATCGATCGCGATCCAATTGCTGGTTTTACCAAGTATCGGCAGCCCCGTCGCGCATATGATCCAGTATACCGCACTGCAGAATAACAACAGACTTCGCCATGGCTCCAAACCGTTGTTGGCCCAAAGCGAGAAGCTGATTCCGGTAAGCAACACTATGATGAGCCAGAACCACCCGGCCTGGGGGAAGCGCACTCCCTTTTTCAGCAAATACACGGTGATTATGCCGCAATAACCCAGAGTAAACAGCGTTACTCCCCAGCCCTGCCAGGAAAACAGTACCCAGCGGGCAAAATAAAACCCCAGAATAAAGGCCAACAGAGCAAAAATACCGTCTTGACGATCTGCCTTAAAAGGTTCTTGGGCATGCAGCATCACCGGTGTACTCTCCCTGAAGACTGCCTGCTCCGCCGCCAAGTCTGAGCAGTTATTATCTTGAGATTGCCCGTTCATATGACTTGCCCCCCTTACTTAGTTTTGATCTCTATATTCCAGTATGTCTCCCGGCTGACAAGCCAGCGCTTTGCAGATCGCCTCCATGGTGGAAAAACGCATGGCTTTGGCCTTGCCGGTTTTAAGGATGGAGAGATTGGCCTGGCTGATTCCGACCTTTTCGGCCAGTTCGCCGGAGGATATTTTCCTCTTTGCCATCATTACATCCAGATTTACTATGATTGGCATAGTGCCGTCCCCCTTCCTTTATATGGTGTAATCTGCCTCGTCCTGAAGCGCCACCGCCTGAGCCACCACATTTTTCACCACCCGCACAATCAAGCCCATAAAAGCGGCAGCCACGAACACAAACAACCACGGCAAATAGTAAAATACCGAAACAAGAGCAATCCCCGCGCCTAAAAAACAGCTCCAGGAGATCCTTCGCAGATGTTCTACATTCCCGGCTATAAACACTTGCCCGGCCTGGATACGGCGGAGCAGCATCAACAGATTATAGAGCAAATAAGCCGCAGGAATGGACCCCGCATAAATCGTGGCCAGAAAAAAGAAGTTGGTTCCTTCCAGCCCGGCCTGTGAAAAATCCACGAACCAATGCGTCAGCCAAGGAGCCGACACCACCACAGCGATCAATACACCTATAAAAAATAGAACACAAAACTTACTGAGAGCAATAGATTTCTCCCCATTCCACATAGACTTCATCCTTTCCTCAGTCGGGTGGGATGCACCCTTGATAGTGATTGCAGTATAGCAAACTAATTATTGTTATGCAATAATAATTTATCGTTTTTCAATATATTTTTACCGTTTTGGGATAAACACAGGGGTACAAACGATGAACTGCTTATCTGGAATTTTTAGCATATACATTTATTTTCTGAACGGCTTGCAGTAAAATAGGGGAAAGAAATCTAAAGCCTCTACAAAAATATGGATCAGCCAAAAGCAAAATACGCACAAAAAGTTAGGAAATGTTTTAAAGCAAAAAAAGCTTGATGACCATTCATATATTATCCGAATATATATGACGGGTCATCATATTTTTTTGCCCTGAGCCCCTTCACCCATAGGGCACACCTTATGTTCCCTTATTAAGGACGCAGGCCGGGACACGGCATATAACATGGGAGACTTTCACCGGCCCTGAGGCCCGCTCCTAACGTCGGGGCCGTAGGGCCTGCTACTATTTATATTAACAATACATACAAAGGAAGATGGAAATTAATGCGCTATTACAAATCAAAACTATTCATAATGCTTGTTTTGCAGATATTCGTTATATTGGGCTATGCTTCACCGGTTTGGGCATTTACCTATTCCACCGCCCGGCGGGTGGAGGCTCAGGAAGGTTTTAACAGGATTTCCGCAATAATCAAGCTTCCGGAAACCCGGAATATAAGCGGGATAAACGCTAAAATGGGCGAAGCCGCCTATAATTTTTACAGCATCTATAATACCGGCACCGGTGAAATTATGGACTTCGGTTTGGGCAAAGACAAAAAAGATGCGGACAAAAATATCTGGACTGTTTACGTCAATCACTATTTTCCCAATGGTACAAGTAAATGGCTTGATTTTAACAGCAGAAAGATTCAGCCTTATATAAGAAATGGGAGCCGTACGGTGGAGAAAATACAGATTCCTGACGGCACGTCGGTCCATATGCAATTGTATGTTTCAAAAGCAAATGAAGTTACCTTAAATATTGCTTACGGTAGTAAAAATATTAGAATTACGCAAGTTTTTGACGGTGTAAACGATGAAGGCCAGGGATTTAGATTAATGCGGGAATGTTCCTTAATAACCAAATCCGGTTGGGCCGACCAGGATTACTCCCAAAAAAATCTCTGGAAAGATATCTATTTATATGACCAGCAAGATAAGTATGTCTGGAATCCCAATAATTCTCACCTGACTTATACCAGTGAAGACTATGTGGATGGAGACGCTGCTCATAAAGTTGAAGTAAAGGTGATCACGGCCAATCCTTCTTATACGGAAATTGTCAATATTCTAGGTCCGAATAAGAGTAGTGAAGCTGAATAAAATGCCGGGACGTGTGCCACCGGTCTCCTCTGTTGCCATGCTTCTTTACTTTCTTCTGCCGAAAAACCATATTATAATACATATATGAAAATGGAAATCAGAGAAATGAGGCTGAGTTGATTGAATCACACTGTAAAACGCATCCTGGTAGAGAAAAAGCCTGGCTATGATGTTGAAGCCCAGCATTTGTATCATGATTTAAAAGAAAACCTGGGGATATTCCAGCTTAAGAGAGTTAGGATCATTAATCGTTACGATATTTCCGGAATTTCCGACCAAGCCTATCAACAGGCCGGAAAAACTATATTTTCTGAACCTAATATGGACTTGGTATATGATGAAAAATTTGAACTGGAACCCGGCCTGAAATACTTTGCCATGGAGTATCTGCCCGGCCAGTATGACCAGCGGGCCGATTCCGCTGCTCAATGTATTCAGATTTTAACCCAGGGCGAACCGCCGGCCATTGTTTCGGCCAAGTTGATTTTACTTTATGGCGATTTATCGGAACGCGATTTTCAGACCATCAAAGACTATTGTATAAATTCGGTGGATTCCCGTGAGGCCACACTTGACAAGCCTTCTTCATTGGAAATGGAAACCATGATTCCGGAGGATGTCGCCATTCTGGATGGCTTTATCCACCTGGAGGAAAAAGAGCTGGCCTCCTGTCAGGAAGAATTGGGCCTGGTTATGAGTTTCGAAGACTTAAAGTTTTGCCAGGCTTACTTCCGCGATCAGGAAAAGAGAAACCCCACCTTGACTGAAATAAAGGTAATTGATACCTATTGGTCGGATCACTGTCGGCATACTACCTTTGCCACCAGCATCGACCAGGTATCCATAGACTCCAATGGTTTGGGCAGGCCGATACAGGAAGCCTATGCAACCTACCTGAAGGACCGCGGTTTTGTGTATGGTGCGGAGGAAAGAGATGTATGCCTCATGGACATCGCCGTCCTGGGCATGAAGAAGCTGAGAAAAGAGGGCAAACTACCGGATTTGGACCTCTCCGACGAGATCAATGCCTGCAGTATCGTGGTAGAAGCAGATATCGACGGTAAAAAAGAAGATTGGCTGGTAATGTTTAAGAACGAAACCCATAATCATCCCACCGAAATCGAACCTTTCGGCGGGGCTGCCACCTGCCTGGGAGGCGCTATCAGAGACCCCCTCTCCGGCCGGGCTTATGTTTACCAGGCCATGCGGGTAACCGGCAGCGGTGATCCCCGGGTAAATATCTCGGAAACCTTGCCGGGCAAGCTGCCGCAGCGAAAAATCACCACTACTGCCGCAGCCGGATTCAGTTCCTATGGTAATCAGATTGGACTGGCCACCGGGCAAGTGGCGGAGGTGTATGATGACGGCTTTATTGCCAAACGCATGGAAGTAGGAGCAGTCATCGGAGCAGCCCCCAAGTCCAACGTGGTCCGAGAAACTCCGGCCCCCGGGGATGTAGTAATCCTTTTGGGCGGCAGAACGGGCCGGGACGGCTGCGGCGGAGCTACCGGCTCTTCGGTGGAGCATACCGAAGAATCCATATTTACCTGTGGCTCTGAAGTTCAAAAAGGAAACCCTCCGACTGAAAGAAAGATCCAACGGTTGTTCCGAAACCCCCAGGCCAGCCGGCTCATCAAGAGATGCAATGATTTTGGGGCAGGCGGGGTTTCGGTAGCGATAGGAGAATTGACCGATGGATTAGTGATCCAGCTGGACGCAGTACCCAAAAAATATGAAGGTTTGGATGGAACCGAGCTGGCCATTTCCGAATCACAGGAAAGAATGGCCGTTGTTATAGCCAGGGATAAGGCAGATTTTTTTAAAGAGTTGGCCGCGGCGGAAAATCTGGAAGCGGTCGAGGTTGCTGAAGTAACTTCGGACCGGCGGCTGAAGATGCTCTGGCGGGGCAATACTATCGTAGATCTCGCCCGGGACTTTTTGGACACCAACGGCGTAAAACAGCATACGGAAGTATCTGTTCAAAATCCGGACGCTGAAAATAACTATTTCACCAATAAGACCGCCAGGCTTTCCTCCGACCTTAAGGAAGCCTGGCTGCATAATTTACATGATTTAAATGTCTGCTCGCAGCGAGGATTGGTGGAGCGTTTTGACAGCTCCATCGGCGCCGGCACAGTTCTGATGCCCTTCGGGGGCAAATACCAGGCCACCCCAGCGGTGGGAATGGCGGCTAAACTGCCGCTGGAATCCGGAGATACCACTACCGGCACCCTTATGGCCTATGGCTACAATGCGCAAATGGCCAAGTGGAGTCCTTTTCACGGCGCTTTATATGCTGTAATCGAAGCCGTCTCCAAGATCGTGGCTATGGGCGGTAATTATCAGACCATACGCTTAAGTCTGCAGGAGTATTTCGAAAAGCTGGGAGCCGACCGCAGCAAATGGGGTAAGCCCTTCGCCGCTCTGCTGGGCGCCTACCAGGCACAAATGAAACTGGGGATTCCGGCCATCGGAGGAAAAGACAGCATGTCCGGAACCTTCATGGACCTGAATGTTCCGCCCACTCTGGTGGCTTTTGCCGTTGATCCGATAGATGTCAGGAAAGTAATTTCCCCGGAATTTAAAAAGACTGACAGCCAGGTAGTATATATCCCCCTGGTTAGATACGCCAACGAACTGCCCGACTTTGACCGGCTGGGGGCAGCCTACCGGCGAATTACGGAGCTGATTCATGCCGGCCAAATCCTGGCTGCTTATCCGGTAGGCGGAGGCGGCATCGCCGAGGCGATCAGCAAAATGGCTTTCGGCAACCGGATTGGGTTCTCCCTGGCGGACCAGGGCTTAACCCCGGGAGAATTGAACACTTTGCTGTTTGCGCCCAATTACGGCAGTCTGGTGGTGGAAATGCCTCTGGATATGGATATCGAAAGAGCCCTGGCCTCTGTGCCTTACAGAATTTTGGGCAAGACTCAGGCCCAGGAAGCCATCGAAATAGGCGGCATAACCATCAGCTTGCAGGAGGCCCAGGATGCCTGGGAAACACCGTTGGAAAAAGTATTTCCGACTAAAACAGATGAAATAGAGCTGGCCCGGCCTCAAGCTATAACCTATAACCGGCGCGGACCGGCCAGATCCAAGCTGACAGTGGTTAGACCCAGAGTATTTATCCCCGTATTTCCCGGCACCAACTGTGAATATGATACAAAAAAACGGTTTGAGGCAGCAGGAGCCGAAACCGATGTTTTCGTTATACAAAATCTTACCCCGGCGGCGATAGAAGAATCCATCCAAGTCATGGCCGCCAAAATCAGGGAATCTCAGATAATCATGCTTCCCGGCGGCTTCAGTGCCGGTGATGAACCTGAAGGCTCGGGCAAATTTATCGCCGCCGTCTTCCGTAACCCCCGCATCCGGGATGAGGTGATGGAGCTCCTGAAAAACCGGGATGGTTTGATGCTAGGTATTTGCAACGGTTTTCAGGCCCTGATCAAGCTGGGTCTGGTTCCCTACGGTGAAATCCGCGATATCGACGAAAGCCAGCCCACCCTGACCTATAACCGGATTGGCCGCCATCAGTCAATGATGGTGAAAACCAGGATATGTTCCGTTTTGTCCCCCTGGTGGGCCCGGGTGGAGGTCGGAGATATTCATCAAATCGCCATATCTCATGGGGAAGGACGCTTTGTGGCCCGTGAGGAAGATATCAAACAGATGATGGCCAACGGCCAAATTGCCACTCAATATGTAGATAATGATGGACAGCCCTCTTACGATATCCGCTTTAACCCCAATGGATCCGATTACGCCATAGAGGCGATTACCAGTCCGGACGGCAGGATATTGGGCAAAATGGGACACTCCGAAAGAATCGGCCAAAATCTGTATATCAATATCCCCGATAAAAAAGACCAGCAACTGTTTGAAGCCGGCGTGAATTACTTTAAATAAAGACGGCATTAATTTCTACACCGAGGTTAAATTACTGTAATAAGAAGGTCGGAACCTATAATTTAGATTCCGACCTCATTTTTATATATCGCAACCGCAGCAATCCCAAAACGGTTAGAAGGCCACCGAGCTGGGAAATCTTAACAAGGTACATTCGTAGACTAATCAGCATTACTAATAAGTTCTTGCAATACTGGCTTTATTTTATCCGCAACCAATTGCCGGCTATAAAATGTCTGTGATTTCAAACCGAATAACTCGCTTCTTCCGTGGATCATAGGATACAAGAATTCGCCTTTATCACTAGCCACATACAGATAATCTGAATGTAGGGGCAAGACGCGGAAATGGATAAAGGTGTTTATATTATTTATATCGTTATTGCCAACCAGCTTGATAATCTGTTCCGGTTGTGATGCTATCCCAATCGAATCTCTGGTATTATGACTGCCCATTTCCCCTATCTGCCATTTATTTTCATAGAATTCAACTGTAAAGCTGTCAATTGGCTGGCCCTTATATAAAACAGGTACTTCCCAAAAATAATCGGCTTTTTCAAGCAAATCAGCAATAGGCTTATCAGCCATAAAAGCCTGAATAAAGTCCCTGCCAGGCACATAAACCTTATAAGGCACTCCGAAAGTGAGGTCGTTTTCACTGGCATTCAGATCTTTAAACGCATTACGGTGATTAATAAAGATTTGTTTGGTACGAGATTGATTGGCATTCATGGCCTCCAGGACAAGGTCCTGCTCCTGAGCCTTATCGAATTGTTGATGTTCAATAGCATCTATGGCATCTGTTGGTGTGCCCTGTGCCAAAACCGACAGAGAACTCCCCAATATAAACGCAACCGTTATTATGAGAGCAATTAGCTTCTTCATTATGAAGCAAACCTCCTTAATAACCATTTAAAAGGTAAGGACTCATTCGAAGATAATACTTAAATTCTCAATAAATTGTATCCTCGTTTTGTATATAAACAAATGATTGAGGCGCCGTGCTAATTCCATAACAGGATAGATCTTTTGGAGGATCATACCGTTTTACATCCTCCAGCTTGAAAGCAAAAGCTCTTAGCTTCCCTTCGTAATATTTTTCAAAAAAGTACTTATCAATTCCTGCTTTTTTCTTTGTTTTTTCCCATATTGCCTCCGGAGTATCCTCTAAAACAGTTTCTACCTTTGCTTCGCCAACTACTTGCATTACGGGGGCTGTTGAATAAATTATTATTTTTTCAACAGTCTCTTTGCATCTGACTTTTCTAAATTCATATTCTTTGCTTCCATTAAATATATTCTCTACATGTTCGGAATTGAGAGTTTTGCATAATTCTAAAAACCCCATTTGTCATTGCTATGAATAAAGGGTTTTATGTCATCCTGAGGCGAAGCCGAAGGATCTTTCCATCTCGGAGACTGCAAGATCCTTCACTACGTTCAGGATGACATACTATTCGTTTATCGTGGTGCGGGCACCGCGTGATAATTCTGAGCCTTAGCGAAGAATCTTAAGATCCTTCGGCTTTGCCTCAGGATGACATTCGCAAAGTTTCTGCTTAATCATAGGAAAAGTTAATTATGCAAAACTCTCATATCAATAGACTTCAAAAAATTATTTATGAGAAGGCTGTCCTTAGGACAGCCTTCGATCGTTTTCGAAATGATGATATCTGTGGGAATATTACTTGTCACCTACTTCGGAATTATAAAACAACTTAGCGTCCAAAATCGAACACCACTTTATAATCCTCATCCAATTTCAAAATAGCTGAGAATTCCTTTCCGCTTTTGCTTTTGAAGCCTCGGAGTTTGCCTGTACGCCCTTTCAGTAAAAGTACCTTGGCCATCCCCAGAGTAATTTGTTTACCTGCGATCGTCTTCCAAATCACAAAATCGCAGCCGTCCTTGTATCCGCTGCACCCATAGGCTTTTCTGTTTTCCTTCACCGGCCGGCCGCACTTGGGACAATCGCCGATGGGACCGGAGCTGGAAATGGATGCTTCCGACTTTGCCTTGCCGATCGTTTCATTTATCAGGGCAACGATTTCTGCCATGAAGACACTGTTGCTGTATTTCCCGGCCTCCATATCGAGAAGCTTCTTCTCCCACTCCCCGGTCAGCTCCGGATTTTTCAATTTGTCCGGCACAATTCCGATCAGTTGTGTTCCTTTTTCGGTGGGAACCAGTGATTTCTTCTGCCGTTCGACATAACCTACCGCAATCAGCCGTTCAATAATACCGGCCCGGGTGGCGGGGGTTCCCAGCCCTTTCCCGCTCATCGCTTCTTTTAATTCTTCGTCATCAACAAATTTACCGGCATGTTCCATGGCATTTAAGAGATCGGCTTCAGTGAAGCGTTTCGGTGGCTGGGTCTTCTTTTCCTGAATCTCATTGCCGATGTGGTCCAGCCTATCGCTTGCGGTCAGATCCGGCAGGATCGTTTCTTTTTCTTTGTCCTTGCTTTTCCCTTTGCCTTTTTCCTCTTCGACCGCGGTAACTGTTTTCCATCCCAGATCGACCACTACTTTACCCTGACTATGAAACGTTTCTCCTTCGATCACAGAAATAACTTTGGTCTGTTTGTATTTGGCCTGCGGGTAAAATGCCGCCAACAGGCGTCGGGCTACCAGGAGGTAGATGTTGCGCTCCTCCTGGGTAAGCGCGTCCAGTCTGGGTATGGTCTCTGTAATAATGATGGCAGTGTGATCACTGACCTTGGAATCATCCACATACCTTTTACCGAGGGATTTCCCCCTGGTTGGTTCAAGAAATTTCCCCAATTCCGTATTTTTCAAACCTGCCAGCCGTTCGGGAATTGTTTCCGCCATCGCTGCGGTAAGATGCCGGGAGTCAGTACGGGGATAGGTCAAAAGCTTTTTTTCCTCGTACAGCTTCTGGCAAATGGAAAGCGTTTTAGCCGCGGTATAGCCCCACATCTTGTTGGCCAGTTTTTGTATGTCATTGAGGTTGCACAGCAAAGGGGCAACTTCATTAAGTTCTTTTTCCTGTACGCTCTCGACCTGGCCGGGCTGGCCGTCTATTTTTGACTGAACGGCAGCCATGGCTTCGCGCTCCAGCATACGTTCCGCTTTTTCTTTGAACCACTTACCGGTAAACTCCGTACCGTCTTTTCCAAAGGTAACAATCAGTTCGTAATACTTCTCGATGGTGAATGCTTTAATTTCTTCTTCCCTGGTGGTTAGAATAGCCAGGGTCGGAGTCTGTACGCGTCCGACGGAAAAGACGCCGTTATGGGCTACCGAAAAGCCTCTGGTTGCATTGATGCCAATGATCCAGTCGGCCTGGTTGCGGGCAATCGCTGCTTTGGTTAAATTATCATAATCAGTGTCCGAGCGCAGGCATTGGAAGGCCTTTTTTATGGCCTTATCGGTAGTTTCACTGAGCCAAAGTCTTTCTATGGGTTTTTGACAGCCGGCATATTGATAAATGTAATGTTGTATTAGCTGCCCTTCCCGCCCGGCGTCCCCGGCATTAATCAGCAAGCTGATGTCCGCCCGGCTGATAAGCTTTTTTAAGACCGACAATTGTTTGATTGTCTTGGTGATTGGTTTTATGGAAAAGGTGGCGGGAATGATAGGCAGTGATTCCAGATTCCATCTTTTCAGAGCCGGATTATAATCTTCCGGTTCGTTTAATGACAGAAGATGACCAAAGGCCCACGAAATCACGTATTCCTCATTCTCCAAATATCCCTCATGCTTTTTGAAGCCTCCCAGAACGCCGGCAATATCTCTGCCCACGGAAGGTTTCTCCGTAATGATTAACTTCTTGCCCATTGCAGTCCCCTTTCAAATAAACATAATAGCAGAAGTTGTTGGTTTTTTGCATTCAAAATTCCCAAAATGCAAATACTTCTAAAGAAAACTACGAAATTAAATCAGCTGACTTGATTGTTAATAGGAGTGTTTAACATGCCGATATATCGGGAGACAACAGATGGGATGGCCGGCGGAGACCAGGATATTTCTCCCACCTATAGCCTGCGCTATTTTGCCGAAGGCGCACCCAAATACCAGATACCTCAAGAAGGAATGCCTGCTGCCGCGGCTTATCAACTGGTGCACGACGCCTTCATTTCGACGGTATCACCGCTTTTAACCTGGCTAGTTTCACCACTACCTGGATGGAACCGGAAGCCGACCAATTAATCATGGAAAACCTGGGCAAGAACTTTATTGATAGTTTTGAATATCCGGAAACAGCGGAAATACACCAGAGAACAGTAAATATGCTGGCACAGCTTTTTAATGCACCGGAGTACGATGAATTTTGCGGGACTGCTACTGTTGGCTCATCAGAAGCAATAGAGCTGGGACTGCTGGCCCACAAATGGACCTGGAAAAGCAAGCGCCTGACGCAGGGTAAGGATGCAAATCACCCCAATATCGTTTTTGGAGCAGACGCTCATATTTGCTGGGACAAATTCGCCCGCTATTTTGATGTTGAACCGCGGATTATACCAATGCAGGAAAACCGCTTTTGTATCGATGCAGATTCGGTCAGAGAACGGATTGATGAAAATACCATCGCAGTGGGAGCCATCATGGGAACAACCTTTACCGGGGCTTGTGAGCCGGTTAAAGGAATCAATGATCTGCTGGTTCAAATTAAAAAAATAGAGGGATGGGATATCCCTATCCATGTAGATGCTGCCAGTGCGGGTTTTATACTTCCCTTCACTAATCCGGAATTGGAGTGGGACTTTCGTTTACAGCAAGTAAGATCGATAAATGTATCCGGCCATAAGTTCGGTCTCGTTTATCCCGGGGTAGGATGGCTGCTGTTCAGGAGTCCGGGTGACCTGCCTGAAGACCTTATCTTTTACGTTAACTATCTGGGGGACACTATGCCTACCTATACTTTGAATTTTTCACGAGGTTCGGATATGGTGCTGGCCCAGTATTATAATCTGCTGCGGCTGGGCTATTCCGGCTATGCCAAAGTTATGGACAATTGCTTGAACAATGCCAGGTATTTGGCGGACAAGCTGTCGTCTTCCGATATATTTGAGCTTATCAGCGATATGCAGCTCCCCATTATAACATTTAAGTTCAAGCATGCTCCTAACTTTACCCCGTTTCAGCTTGCTCAAAAACTTAGAGAAAGAGGATGGATGCTGCCGGCTTACACCCTTCCTCCCCATGCCGAACACCTGACGGTAATGAGAATAATCGTGCGGGAGACTTTTAGCCGTGATATGGCCGAAACTCTTTATAATGACCTGGTAAAAACCTACCAGCTGCTTGACCACCAGGAGGTGGAAAACCTCCAACCCCAGGTATCGCCTCGCAAGGGACACCATGTAACCTAGAGTGAAACTAAAAGCCCCGGCAGTGGGCCGGGGCTTCGGAAGAATAATAGTTAAACTATCAAAAGATTCTACTTATTAGGAAAATATCTGTTTAAAAGTCCGGCAAAGGCGGCTCCGTGACGGGCTTCATCCTTGCACATCTCATGTACCGTATCGTGAATAGCATCATAATTCAGTTTTTTAGCTAAGGTAGCCAGATCCTTTTTGCCCTTGCAGGCACCGTACTCGGCTTCCACTCTGACCTGAAGGTTTTTCTTGGTATCGGCACTAACTACTTCACCCAGTAATTCTGCAAATTTGGCAGCGTGATCGGCCTCTTCAAAAGCGATCCGGCGATAAGCCTCGGCTATTTCCGGATACCCCTCGCGGTCGGCCTGACGACTCATCGCCAAGTACATTCCTACTTCAGTACATTCTCCGGTAAAATTCGCTCTCAGTTCTTCCAGGACTTTAGGGTCTACCCCATCGGCAACCCCAACCCGATGCTCGTCGGCCCAATCAAGTCCCTTACTGTCATTATCAGGTGCAGGATAAAATTTCTCCGCCGGTGATTTACACTGAGGACATTCTTTGGGGGGAGCATCCCCCTCATAAACATAACCACATACGCTGCATATCCACTTTTTCATTTTTCTTCCTCCTTTTATTTATTATTTGATTAACCTTGGTTAATTTTTTGACATGGCGGGCATAGGCCCTGAAAATAAATCTGGCTCTCAGCTACTTCAAAATTATCCAATTCGGCAAAGTTGAAACTGGATATATTCAGTCTGATATCATAAACCTTTCCGCATCTATTGCATTTGAAATGCCCGTGCAGAGAGGTATCTGCGTCATACCTGGCTTCATTTTCCTCAATAGTGATTAAGCTTACTATTTTTTTATCTACGAACAAACTTAAAGTATTATATAGCGTTGTTTTCGAAAGAGTAGGTATTTCCGCTTTCAGTTCCCGGTAGATTCCATCAACGGTAGGATGGTTTTTGTTATCGACCAGATACTGGAATACCCTTATCCTGTGATGGGAAGGTTTAATATCATGCAGTTGCAGAAATTTACCAACCTCCTCATTATTCAAAAATCCACCTCCGTTTTTTTGTATTTGTTTCATTTTCGCAATCAATTCATTTCTGTAATGGTTACAATATATTTATATTCTATTTAACCATTATTGTCAAGCTTTATTTTTAAATTTATTAATTATTATTTCAGGCAAGGCAATTCCTTCTAACCATAGGATCATTCAGTAATTCAAAAGCCCGTTTATTATTTCCATGTATTTATAACTGCTTTAAACGCAAACTAATTATAGTTAAGCCAAAATCTTAACTATATATTTTGAAGGAGGTATAGTTTATGAAAAATAGCAAAGATTTACAAGATGCTCGCACGGCAAATCAAAAATCGCAACAGAATAGTGTTGCCACTATGTCTAATACCACCAATACCACCGCTGCCAACGATGCTGCCCTGCAGGAAGCCCGTACTTTAAACCAGCAGTCACAAAACTCAGGCTCAGGCAACCTTACTTCAAGCACCTGGGAAAATGATCTGCAGCAAGCCAAACAGGCCAATCAGAAATCAGCGCAAAATAAAAAATAAATATCGGTAATAATTAAGTAACTAAATTTTTTTAAAAATAGTCATTCTAAATAAACAATAGATTGCATAAGGCCACGTTTTCATAAATCGAAAACGTGGCCTTTTAAATTGGCTATTTTATTGAGGGGCGGCTAAAGTCCTCTTACCCCGCATAAATGAGGCGGCTGCCGCAATAAGTGATAATACGGTGGAAATATAGAATGCGATGCGTAAACTGGACATCACGGCCGGAGCGATCAATCGAGGGAAGAAAGCCTTACCCAGAATCAAATGCTGGCTGGCCAGTGGCAACTGATGAATAATGGCAGCAGGCAAAAGATGGGCCATGGGATTATAACCCAGAAAGGCCGCAAACAAAGCGGCGGTGGGCGGCAAGTTAGCCACTTGCCCGGCTGCCGCCGCCGGCACTCCGGCATTAACCAGGCCTTGATACATAGCTGTTGGCAGATGCTGGGCCAAACCGATGATCAATATACTGAAATATAAGGTCATACTTAACGCCATACCGGTATTTTGCAGAGTAGCGCGCATGCCGGAGGAAGCTCCGCGGTGTTCCGGCGGAACGGAATTCATGATGGCCGTTGTATTAGGTGCGGCAAACATACCCATACCCACACCGGCCAGCAGCAAGATCACCACAAACGGAAGATAATTAAAATCGGCCGGTAGCAACGTCAGCAGTATAAAAGACAAGGCAGATATCAACATGCCCACAGTTGCAAAACCGCGTGCGCCATAACGATCAGACAAATATCCGCAGGTTGGGCCCGTTATAAAAAAGCCCAGCATCATAGGAAGCATATAAATTCCTGCCCATAAAGGGGTTTGTTCAAAATTATAACCATGCAACGGCAACCATATTCCCTGCAGCCAGATAATCAGCATGAATTGCAATCCGCCGCGGGCAATAGATGACAAAAATAAGCTAAGATTTCCAGCCGCAAAGGCTCTGATTTTAAACAGGTCCAAATGGAACATAGGCATTTCCACATGCATTTCAATAAAGACGAAGGCAATCAACAGCGCTATTCCGCTGATTATCCCAGCGATTACCAGCGGGTTCCCCCACCCCATTTTGGCTTGACCATAGGGCATGATCCCATAAGTAAGAGCTAACAAAAGAACAGTTAAACCAATCGCAAAGGTACTGTTGCCCAGCCAGTCCATTTTCTGTTGTTCCATTATCATACCGGTATCCCGTAACTTAAGGTAAGCCCATACTGTTCCGGCTAAACCAATGGGCACACTTAATAGAAAAACCATGCGCCAGTGCAGATCAGCCAATAGACCGCCTACGATCAAGCCTACCAAAGTACCTCCAACCCCAAGGATCTGGTTAAGCCCCATCGCCATACCCCTCTGCGAAGGCGGAAAAGCATCAGTGAGAATAGCAGTACTGTTGGAAAATAAAAATCCGGCCCCAACGCCCTGCAATATACGAAAAACAACCAATTCAATTGCCCCGGCCTCTCCTTGCCCCGGGGTCAGAGCCAGTAAAATCGAGCCGGCTGTAAAAATGGCAAAGCCTAAATTATATAACCGGGCTCGCCCGAACATATCCGAAATGCGGCCGAAAGAAACCAGCAGAGTTGCAGTAACTTACCGTGTAGCCCATCAGCAGCCACAGTAAATAAGCCGAATTTCCTGGTGCCATAGGATTAATATGAATCCCCCTAAAAACCGCCGGCAGAGAAATTAAGACAATGTTGGCATTTAATGATGCCATGAAAACACCCAGTGAGGTATTTGACAGGGCGATCCATTTATAACGTGATTTTCGCATGGTTTCCTCCATTGTTACTCAGCTCCGGTTTTCCCCAAGATCAATTTTCTCGACCCAAGCTTGAGCACGCTCTTTAAGGTTGGTCAAATCATTTTTGACCTGCTGCATTTTCAAAAATTTTTGATCTATGATGTCAAGCACTTCATCCAGATCAGTAATAATTGCAGTGAGCTTTTCTTTTTGTTTAATCCGTTCGGTTGCATGTTCACAGCCTGCTTTTTGAGCATCTATGGTTTGACTGAACGATACGAATTTCTGCAGTTCTTCCAGCGAAATCCCCAATGCGTCTTTGGTACACTTTATTTTCTTAAGTAATTCGACATGCTCCCGAGTGTAATACCTGATCCCCCCTTTGCTGCGCTGAGGGGGCGGCAATATACCTATTTCCTCATAATATCTGATGGCCCGCTTGGTCAAACCACTTTCTAACGCCACCTGATCTATTTTTAACCTGTCCACAGTGCCCTCCTATATAAAAAAATACACTAAAAATAATAACAAATATGTAACCTTAACGTCAACGTTAACTTGAAAAATAGACGCTAAATTAGAAATGCCTCAAGAAGACTTCAACCATTTGCAGGGGTGGGGTATTAAGGTTAGCGCAGCCCGGCTAAATCAGGCCAAAGAAAAAACCGGGAGCAAAGCTCCCGGCTTCCAAGTCGATAGCCCGCCTGCCCTGCCGGCGGCAGCCAGGCGAGGCGATAGCAAGTATCTTTGTACAACTATTTCCAGCCGGTTTGTACTTATGCCCCCACGGACTTTTCTTGTTTGAGGGCAGCGGGGGATTTTCTCATATAGACAAACCAGTAGAGTGCGCCGACAAATATTCCGCCGCCTACGATGTTGCCGAGCGTAACCGGAATAAGGTTGGCATTAATAAAAGTTCCATAGTTAAAGACCTGCGCAATAGCATCCGGGGACATCTTAAGGGCCGCAGCGGCCGCTTCGGGAGCACCGTTAGCTACAGTAATACCCATGGGAATAAAGAACATATTGGCAACACTATGCTCAAAGCCGCTGGCAACGAAGGCCATGATCGGGAAGAAAATAGCAAATATCTTGCCCACTATATCTTTGGCTCCGAATGCCATCCAAACGGCCAAACATACCAGCCAGTTACAACAGATAGCGCGGAAAAACGCCTGGCCCCAGGTCAGAGTAAGTTTACCCTTGGCTATAGCCATAGCCTTAGTGCCCATGGCCGTCATGGCCATAGTACCACCGGCATCAGGTGCACCCCAATAATTGCCGTAATAAATGATGTATACCAATAACAACGATCCTACAAAATTAGCAATAAAAACAACTGTCCAATTATAAAGCAGACCGCCCCAGGTTGACTGACCATTCAGGGTTGAGGCCATACAAGCCATATTGTTGCCGGTGAATAGTTCAGCCCCGGCAATGACTACCAGCATCAGACCTACGGAGAAGACTGCGCCAAACAGGAACTGACCGCCGGCCGTACCCGGAGCAGCATCCATGGATCCTATTTTAGTCGCGAGATTGGCTCCAAAACCGATAAAAACCCCGGCCAAAATTCCCAGCAGGAAGAGCTTGCCGAGTGCCATTTCAGTTTTGGTTTTGCCGGCATTACATACAGCAACTGCTATTTCGGCAGGTGATTGAAAATTCATAAGCTGACATCCTTTCATTTTAAAATGTCCAAGATTTACCCTGCATAAATACTAACCTAATTTCGCGTTGTAGTCCGATCCAAAATTTTTCAGGGTAGTCAATACCGGTCCAGGCGCGGCCTGCCCTAAACCGCACAGGCAAGCTTTGGTCATAACTTGACCCAGTCTTTCCGTCAAGGCGATATCCTGAGCCGTTCCCTTACCACTATTAATCTTCTGCAAAAGCTCGTGTATTCTCTTGGTGCCTTCGCGGCAAGGAGTACATTTGCCGCAGGACTCATGCTCAAAGAATTTGGTGATTCTTTCAATGACATCGACCAAATCTGTGCTCTCATCCATTACAAATACTGCTCCTGAACCCAGAGTAGCTCCCACAGCACTCATGGAATCAAAATCAAGGGGGGTATCCAGCAGTGCTTCAGGAATAAATCCACCCGATGTACCACCAATCTGAACCGCCTTGAATTTCTTGCCGCCTGCAATTCCGCCTCCCATTCCGAAAACTACGTCACGAATGGTAGCATCGGTGGGAAGTTCAAAAACGGTCTTGTTCACTACATCACCGGTTAAAGTAAACACTTTGGTGCCGGGATATTTGGCGGCTCCTATCCCCTTAAACCAGTCGGCTCCCTTTTCCAGGATTACCGGAACATTGGCATAAGTTTCGACATTGTTTACTACGGTAGGTTTTCCCCATAAACCTGCTACCCCGGGGAAGGGAGGCTTAAACCGGGGCTCGCCCCGATGACCTTCAATCGATTCCAAAAGTGCGGTCTCTTCGCCGCATACATAGGCGCCGGCGCCCATTCTTACCTCAATATCGAAATCGCCCCATACTCCTTTGGATTTAGCCTGAGCTATGGCTTTATTCAGCACGTCAACTACATAAGGATATTCTCCCCGACAGTAAATATAGCCTTTAGTGGCACCTATAGCATAACCGCATATAGCCATTCCTTCCAATACGGTATGAGGGTCATTTTCCATTATGATACGGTCCTTATAAGTACCAGGTTCGCCTTCATCCGCATTACAAACCACATACTTCTGATCTGCGGGAGTGTTGTAACTGAAGCTCCATTTCATACCGGCGTTAAAACCTGCTCCGCCGCGTCCCCGCAGGCCGGAATTTTTAACTTCTTCAATAACATCAGCCTGGCTCATGCCGTAGGCCCGGGCTAGAGACTTATAACCCCCGGCATTTATATAATCCTCAATGTTTAAAGGATCGATTTTACCCATATTGCGCAGCACTATGCGCATTTCCTCAGCCATCATGTTCCCTCCTTTCACTGTTTATTTATATTCCGCTAAAATACCGGGCAGCTTATCTGCGGTTACATCTCCATAAGGTTTGCTGTTGATAGTAATTACCGGTGTGGCCTGACACTGTCCCACACATTCTGTGAACTCCAGTGTGAATCTGCCATCAGCGGTTGTTTCACCCATTTTAATACCCAGTTCTTCTTCCAGAGCCGCCACTACTTGAGCAGCACCGGCTACATGGCAAGGGGCACTTTCACAAATGCGTATCACGTTCTTGCCCCGCTTGCCTACTTTCAGATAGGAATAGAAGGTAGCCACCCCGTAGGCTTTAGCCTTCGGCATATCAAAGGCCGCAGCGGCTGCAGCTATTGCATCTTCCGGAATATAGCTATATTCTTTTTGAATAGCATGATATGCTTCAATAATGCCTCCGGGCAGATTCTGGTAGGCACTGATAATCTCCTTGTAGTCTGCCATTTTCCATTCACCTCCTGTATGCTAAATGATTCCCATGATTTATGCTTATTCGGTCTTTAATAGCCTAAAATAAGGAGTTTAAAAGTAAGATCGACACATCCTGTCCCACTTCGATCGGAGGACTTCCAGCCGGCATATCAATAAGGGCATTGCAATTGACCAGCGAACGTATCATACTGGGTTTCTGGCCGGGCAGTACGGTAACCTTCCAGCCTTCTTCATCCCAACCGGCATGACCCCGTATGAAGCGTCTGGAACCTGATTTCTTGGCAAAGCCGTTTACACATCTGGCTTTCAGGCGCCTTCCGGGCGGAATCAATCCCTGCATGGCACGCAGGACCGGTGCCACAAAAAGCTGGTATCCTACCGCACAGGCAGCCGGATTTCCCGATAATGCAAAAAGCAGCTGAGAATTCCGGACCGACGCTCCCGTATGGCTTCCTGGTTGAACAGGTACATCCCAGTATATTATTTCTGCTCCTAATTGCTCCATTAACCGGCGGGCTTCATTGCCGCCTTCGGCATAGGTTCCTCCGGTCATAATAAGTATGTCTGCCTGTTCCAGTAATTCTGCTGCAACTGTTTTTACTGAAGTCTCCGTTTTACTTACGTTCTTTATCGAGATCGGCAAACCGCCATCCTGCAGCACCAGTGCTGATAGCAAGGGACCGTTGCTGTCTCGTATTTGTCCTGGCTCCGGTAGCGACTGCCAGGGAACAACATGCTTGCTCAGGCAGAGAACGGCAACTCTAGGTTTCCGGGAAACGGTAACACTGGTCTTACCGTAAGCAGCCAGCAACCCGATGTCTCCGGGTGTCAATACTGACCCGCGGCTAAGTAGTTGACTGCCTTTCACATAATCTTCACCGGCTGGTTTTATATTGTTGCCGGGCTTAATTACTTCCCGGGAGCGCAGATAATGGTTCTGGATCTCTACCTTTTCATGGGGTACGACCGCCCTGCCTCCCAACGGCAGATTGCCTCCGGTCAAAACTCCCATAGCCTGGCCTGGTTTCAGCGCAAGCGGGGAGATCTCTCCCAGATCCAGGTGCCCGGTAATATAGTATTGGCCTTTTCCCGTTGGGCTTTCATCAGCCACCGCATATCCATCCACCGCCGACTGGTTACAGGCCGGAAGATCGCTGTCCGCAATCAGGTCCTCGCTGCTGACCCGTCCTGCCGCTTCCAGAATAGAGATGGATTCACCGGCTAAAAGCCGGCTATGCTTGAGAAGCCCTGTCTGTACTTCTTCCCAACTAGCATCAACTAACATCTGCCTATCCTCTATTCTATGAACTAAGTAGCCTTGCCAAAGGGACACTGGGGAAAATGACAAATACGGCAATTTTCACACAGACCCCCGTGGCCCATAACAACAATATCCCGGCGATTTATTATATCGCCGGCAAATATACGCGGCAATAATAGATCCAGGGTAGTTTTACGACTAAACAATGCCCCCCCGGGCACGCCACATATTGGCACATGTCCTTTATAAGCCAACATAAACTGGGATCCGGGCAGGATCGGAGCTCCATAAAAGATTACTTCGGCTCCCGTGTTTCTTATTCCCTGAGGAGTTACATCATCCGCATCGACCGACATACCCCCGGTAACTATGACCAACTGAGCTCCTTGGGCGACAAAGTTTTGAATTTCCCGGGTAATCAGGTCAGGGTCATCCGGAACAATAACCTGACTCATCCAGCGTCCTCCAAAAGGAACAATCTTTTGACATATAACTGGGGCAAACCCATCTTTTATGCGGCCGCTGTTGACCTCCGTACCCGTGGTAACCACCGCTGCCCATAATGGTAAAAATGGTTTTATCCGGAGCAACGGCATTCTCCCGGTACAAAGTCTTTCTGCCATTTCAATGGTAGTGCGGTTGATAGCAACCGGAACCACCCTGGTTCCTGCTACTGTCTGCCCTTCACTGACCACCCGGTCATTATGCAAAGTGGCAAAAACAATCTCATCCAGGGTATTTATTTGATTCAGCAGTTCGACCTCAATTTTAAGAAGCCCATCATGCTTAGCCCGGATGTTAACTCTTCCTTGATTGGGTTCGGTCCAGGCCAGACCCGGTCCAGCCGCTGACCTGGCCAATCTCAATGCGGCTTCATCTTCATGGATCAGTTTTTCATCCGGTTCCCAGATATAGATGTGCTCTTTTCCCATATCCTTAAGTTTAGGTATATCTTCATTTGTTATAATCTGTCCTTTACGAAAGGCCCGGTATTTTTCACGTCCCGGAATAATTTTGGTAATATCACAGCCCAATGTCATGCCCACTGCTTCATCTACCGCTACCTTACGCATTTACCGGCCTCCTAAACCTTTTCCAGCTTAACTGCGGCCACTTTGTATTCACCCGTGCCGGTAATGGGATCCAAACTGGAACTGGTCAGGGCATTAGTCGGGGTAGCATTATAGTGGAATGACATCCATATTACCCCCGGCAATACCCGGTCGGTTACCTTGACTTGGGTGACGGCCTCTCCCCGCCGGGAAGTTACTTTAATCTGATCACCGGTGGTTACGCCTAATTTTTCAGCATCCAATGGGTTAAGTTCTGACATTTCCTTATTCCATATACTGCTAAGGCCTTTCGAATACGGCGTAGTAACGTTATAATGTTGTAGGATTCTGCCGGTGGACAGAAGGAAAGGATATTCTTCATCAGGCATTTCACCTGGCGGTATATGTTCCGAAGGTTGGAACAATCCAAGACCACGGGTAAATTTGCCGACATGCAGAACCGGGGTACCGGGATGATCCAGGGTCGGGCAGGGCCATTGCAGGCTGTTCTGTTGGTCTATTCTGTCATAATTGATACCAGCCATGGAAGGTGACAGGGAAGCCATCTCATCCCATATCTCTTTCGGACTGCTATAGTTCACAGGATAGCCCATTTTATTGAACATCTGACAAATGGTTTGCCAGTCGGCCTGACCAGGGATAGGTTCAATAGCCTTGCGGACCCTTTGCACGCGCCGCTCGGTATTGGTAAAGGTCCCGTCACTTTCTGCAAAACTGGCCGCCGGCAGAACTACATCCGCATATTGGGCAGTCTCAGTGAGGAACAGTTCATGAACCACCAGGAACTCCAAATGCTCTAACGCCGCCCGGATATGGTTGGCATCCGGATCAGTTAAAACCGGATTCTCGCCTAGTATATACATGGCTTTCACTTTGCCTTCGTGAGCCGCGGCAAACATTTCCGGTATTTTCAAGCCTACTTTGGGGGACAGGCTTACGCCCCAGGCTTTTTCGTGTTTTTCCCGCACAGCGTCCACGCCTACGGCCTGGTAGCCTGAATAGACGTTGGGCAGCGCACCCATGTCACAGGCACCCTGAACGTTATTCTGGCCGCGCTGCGGACAGACTCCGGTTCCCGGGCGGCCCAGGTGTCCGGTTAACATGGCCAGGTTGGCACAGCTCATTACGTTGCGGGTTCCACAGATATGCTCGGTAATACCAAGGGTGTAGAATATCATAGCTTTATCAGTGGCAGCATAGAGGCGGGCTACTGCATACAGGTCCTCTACCGGTACACCTGTAAGTCCGGAAACCAGTTCAGGGGTGTAGGATTCTACCAGAGCCTTGAGTTCTTCATAATTCTCGGTGCGTTCTTCAATAAACTTCTTATCTTCCAGGCCTTCTTTAATAATTATATGCATTAAGCCATTAAGCAGAGGTATATCAGTACCCGGCTTTACCTGCAGCCAATAATCCGCTTCATCTACCAACTCGATACGACGCGGATCACATACTACCAATTTTGCGCCCCGGCGGGCAGCCTGTCTCATCTTGTAGCCAATAATCGGATGAGCTTCGGTAGGATTGGTACCAATCAGGAACATGAGCTCGACTTCATTAGTGATATCACTAATAGGATTCGTCATCGCGCCGCTTCCAAAAGTAGTGGCCAGACCGGCCACGGTAGGCGCGTGTCAGGTACGGGCGCAATGGTCCACATTGTTAGTTTCCATTACCGCCCGGCTGAATTTCTGAACTAAAAAGTTTTCCTCATTAGTGCAGCGAGCCGAACTAAGGGCTGCAAATGAATCGGGACCATATTTAGACTTAATTTCATTGAATTTAAGGGCAATCAAATCCATAGCTTCATCCCAGGTGGCTGGTTCAAATTGCCCATTCTTTTTAATCAAAGGGGTGGTAAGACGCTGTTCGCTATAGATATAATCCCAACCAAAACGTCCTTTAACACATAGACTGCGTCCATTAACCGGACTATCCGGGTTGGAAAGAACTCCGATTACTTTTTGGTCTTTTACGGCCAGGTCAAAATTACAACCGGTGCCACAGAAGGGGCAGGTAGTCCTGACCCGTTCTATGTCCCAGCGGCGGGCCCGGCCTGACATGGTCTTTTCGGTTAAAGCTCCGGTAGGACAGACAGCTACGCATTGTCCACAGAAAACACAATTCGAATCAATATACTCTACATCTCCTGCAGTGGTGGCCTTGCGGTGGAAACCCCGGTTCAAATAGGACAGATTATCTGCACCGGTCATTTCTTCACAGGCACGGACGCAAGCTCCGCATAATATACATTTGTTTAGATTGCGAACGATAAAAGGATTACTGTCTTCTATGGCATAATCATGTTTTTCGCCTTCAAAAGGACTCTCTTTTATACCATAGCGATAAGCGTATTCCGCCAGTTTACAGTCTCCCATTTTATCACAGGTCATGCAGTCCAGGGGATGATTGGCAATTAATAATTCCAAAATTGTCTTGCGGGCTTCTATTACCGGCGGCGACTCGGTGTGGACCACCATGCCTGGCATTATTGGGGTTACGCATGATGCCGGTAATAAGCGATTGCCTTCCACTTCTACCACGCATAAACGGCATGCTCCCAATTTACTCAGGTCTGGATCATAACATAGCCTGGGGATATTAATCCCTGCATTCTCGGCAGCCTGAAGTATGGTACTCCCTGCCGGAGCCTCTACCTCCTTTCCATCGATGATCAGTTTAATTAGTTCCACTCCCAACACTCCTTTCAAAATACGCCTGTTTCCAACCAATAAAATAAAAACCTCCAGCCGAGGCTGAAGGCAAGGAACCTAAATAATAGCGCGCAATTAAATAATTCGGAAATTAACGCCACGCCTGGCAGCATCATTTGATGCACCATAACTAGAATTCCTTTCCAACCACGGAAGGCAAGTCCGTTCCAAACTTACCCCTCAGCTTTGTGCCGCAGCATTATGCCTTAAGCCCAAAGCTCGCAATTAGATTTATTTTTTTGTTTTATGCATATCGTGATAAATTAAGCCAGATCCGCTAATTAATCTCTCTATTTTTTAATAATCAGTCTGGATCAGGTAAACCGGCCTGGGGCAACACTCTTTCCATGCCGCTATATACGTTCAACTGATCCTCTCTGGCGAATCCTACCACGGTAATACCAAGCTTTTCCGCCAGTTCTACCGCTAAATAGGTCGGGGCAGAACGTGACAGAACCATAGGTATTCTGCTGCGGGCCGCTTTTAAAATGATTTCTGCCGCAATACGACCACTAAGCACCAGGATTTTACCCTCCGGGTCAATCTTATTTAAACAGGCAAAACCCAGGGCTTTATCTACCGCATTATGGCGGCCAATATCCTCATATCTGGCTAAAAACCCATTGGCATCAGCCAGTGCCGCACTATGCACGCCTCCCGTCCGGCGGAAGGTTACCGCTTTCTCCTCAAGCAGACTTATCAGGTAAAGAAGCTCAGCAACATTAATTGGCTTGCTGGTCTGGCTGAATGGTACCGGATCAATGGCGCCGCTTGCCGGCAAACCAGCTTTTCCTTTACCGTTGCAAGTATTAATATGACGACTGGTTTTCATTTCCCCGCAATTTACAGGAAAGGTGGAACTCACCCTCAATAAGCCTGTTTCTTCATCACAGCTAAGTTCTTTAATATCAGAAATTGAATGCAACAGACCTTCACTGATTAGATAGCCTACCCCTAATTCTTTAAAAGCCTCGGGTGAGCAAACCAGGGTAGCTATCTCATTATTATTAAAGTTTATGGTTAATAATTCCTCGATTACCAGCAAATCTTCTGCCAACTGCATTTGGCCCTGGCGATACATACCTATCTTACGTTCCTGATACAGCTTCAGTTTATGCAATGATAGCCTGCTCCTTAAAACCATTATTTCCAGCACCTAGAAAGCAATACAATTATTACTTACTTCGACAAGAAATGATAATCCCCTGCAAGTAATTCAATTCTCAGGATTTATTATAGAGACAAGTTATACTGTTTATAAAATTACTTTATTCAGATAATGGGCCTGAACTCCTAAATGAGAGTTTTGCATAATTCCCAAAACCCCATTTGTCATTGCTATGTATGAATAACGTTTTTTTGCATCTGAACGTAGTGAAGGATCTTTCCATATCGGAAACTGCAAGATCCTTCACTACGTTCAGGATGACATTCGCAAAGTTACTGCAGAACTCTCAAATCAAAAGTTTCTTAAAGTTCTTTAAGGCGTTTGCGATCATTAAATTACATAGATTGGGAATCAACCCATTAAAGTATCCTTTTGGAAAAAGAGAGATTATAAGCAGGAATTGTAAAAAACAATATAGAAAAAGAAGATTATGGGAGGTGTGAATGTGGAAAAGCTAACAGAACCGAAAGCTTCAATTGCTGCAAATTCCAGTAACATGGCGGACGCATACCGGCATTCAGATGTTACTGATGCCAGGCAGGCTATCCAGTTGTTGGCAGATGGCAATAAGCGCTTTATAGCCAATAACATATTAAAGAAAGATTTGAGCAGCCAAAAACGTGCAGAGTTAAGCAAGGGGCAAAAACCTTTTGCGGTGATCCTGACTTGTTCCGATTCCCGTGTACCACCTGAACTGATTTTCGATCAAGGCCTGGGCGATATTTTTGTTATCCGAACCGCCGGCAATATTGTTGACCAAATTTCGCTGGGCAGTATCGAATATGGCGTTGAACATCTCAACGCGCCCCTTTTGCTTGTTTTGGGCCATGAACACTGCGGGGCGGTACAGGCAACTGTAGACGGAGGGGAAGCGCCCGGTAACATCAAAGCTTTGATCAATAAAATAAAACCTTCCGTGGAAAAGGCCAAGGCCGGCGGAGCCTGTGGCAATACTTTGTATGAGCAAGCCGAAGACGAGAATATATTTGCAACCATAGTCGATATTGAAAAGAGTACTATAGTTGAACATCTGGTTGCCGGCGGCAAGTTAAAAGTTATCGGGGCCAAGTATAAGCTTACTACGGGTGAAGTAGTATTCTTTCCCGGTACCGGCCGCTAAACCCGGATCCTAGTTGATCCTGAAAACAGTTATAGAAGATGCAAAAAGCTGCATGTTGTAGTCCAAATGACTCTTCATGCAGCTTTACCATATTAACAGGCCATGGCCGTAGGCCACAACCACCAACGAAAATGCGTCATCCTGAGTGTTAACGAAGGATCCTTCCTTTGTTAATCATCAATACCGGCAAGATTCTTCACTGCGTTCAGAATGACAAGAATAGTATTTTCGTACTAACCATCCGTGATTATATTACAACCATTTATGAAAATAAGTATATCTCATAGTTCGTAGCCTGCCCTACGGCTCCGACGATTTAAGGTACGGGGACACACCCCTAACGGGGAATGTCCCCATCGTAAGCCTCAGGGCTGGGTTCCTTTAACTCTTTTACCGGATACCAGCCAGGGGGCTGGAAACGGCTCCGCCATGTTTTTGCTGTTGACCCGTGATACCGCTATATGGATGGCCTCAGTCCGCTCCAGGCCGTTTTCCCGAAACAAGGCCGGAATAGAGGTTAAAATTTCGAAATCCAACGTATAGATGACAAACTCCATATCGGGATTGATGGCCAAAAGACTCTTTATTTCGCTGCCGATCCTGGGGGAACCCACTATAAAGGCTATGTTCGGCACCGGCACCTCAGCCATGACACCGTCTTCCAGCGATTCAACGATTATTACGTTGCTCAGGCCAAATTTGTCAACATTACATTTCATGGTAGTCCGGTCCCGGTGATCATATTCCACCGCAATGACACTGCCCTCGGCCACAATCATGGCGGCCTCCACCGCGATGCTCTCACCGGAGATTATGCATATGTTATCCTGGTCCCCCAGATTGAGCTTATTCATTATAACAGCCCGGACTTCCCGGCACACATAATGAACCGAGCCACAGGAGAAACGGCTGTTTTCCATACCTATGTGATAATTGGTGGCAGCGTTGGGATTCAGAATCAACATAGCTGCGGAGGCGTTGATCCCGCGGTTGATCATGTCCGAGAGCTTGTCGTGCTTGATCGCGCCGGATGGGTCCGAACCCTCATTGTACCAAATATCGCAGTCACCCAGTTCCGCATTCCACATGTCGTAAAAGATATCCGGATGCCCGGCGTCGGTAAAGACCAGCACCGCCCGGTGGCTCATAACGGCCGGAATCAGATTCTTATTCTTCCCGGTAATGTCCAGTAGCTTCAGTTTTGCCAGGTCGATATCAACGTTTTTGGAAAAATACCGCAGCCATGACAAAATGACCTCATTAGTAAACATCGTCTGTTCCATAGGCAAAACCTCCTTGTTAACAGTTATCATACCATATTTTTTTAATCTATACCCGGTCTTATTTAGCACCGGTGTGCTCCAGCAAGCGGTCCCATTTTTGATCCACATAGGCTTGCGCTTCTTCGATCATCCACTCGTTGCCTTTTTTAAACATATGGCGAAATCTGCCCTGCGGGCGGAGAAAGTCTTCCACCGGCAGCTTTTTCTTCGGTGCATAGCTCAGGTGCCACACTCCCTCCTCTACCTCGTAAAGGGGCCAGACGCAGGTATCCACCGCCAGCTTAATGATTTCCGCGAGCTGGGCCATGGGGTAATCCCATCCGCGGGGACAGGGGGACAATACGTTTAAAAAGCAAGGACCCTCGGTGTAAATGGCTTTATAAGACTTGGTGTGCAGATCCTTGAAATTGCCTATAGGAGCGGTCTGAGCAATATAAGGGATATTGTGGGCAACCAAAATCTCGGTCAGATCTTTTTTATTCTGTATCTTGCCCTGCCTCACAGCACCTACCGGTGTGGTAGTAGTGCGGGCAAAACGAGGCGTTGAAGATGAACGCTGGATGCCGGTATTCATGTAAGCCTCGTTGTCATAGCAGACGTAGACCATGTCATGGCCGCGTTCCATAGCGCCGGACAGGGATTGAAACCCTATATCATAGGTGCCGCCGTCACCGGCAAAAGTAATGAACTTAACCGTGCCTTCCACCTTGCCGCGGCGTTTCAAGGCGTTATAGGCGGCTTCCACTCCGGAACAGGTAGCGGCGGAGTTTTCAAAAGCAGAATGAATATAGCTGTCCATATAGGCAGTGTAAGGATACATAAAGGTGGAGACCTCCAGACAGCTGGTGGCATTGACCACCACTGCCCGGTCCTCTTTATCCAGGGCCCGCAGAACTCCTGACACCACCACCCCGGCGCCGCAGCCGGCACAGAGCCGGTGCCCTCCGGTGAGACGGGCCGGCTTCTCTACTTCCCGTTTCAGGTTATATACCGTACTCATACCATATCCTCCTTTGACCTCTGTCCCATATGGGTATAAACCGGCCCCGTTGCGCCGGTCACAGCTATATCCGCCAGCCGTTCGAATACTTTTTCAATATCCCCGGTTTTTATGTCCCGGCCGCCCAGACCATAAACGATATTAATCAGATAAGGGCGTTCCTTCACATCATATAAAGCACTGCGGGTCTCGGCAAATAAAGGGCCGCCGTTGGCCGAAAAGCCTTCGGATTTATCCATGACAGCTACCGCCCTGCTTCCCGTCAGCGCCCGGGCCAGTTCCTCGCCCGGGAAAGGACGAAATACTCTGATTTTAACCAGCCCGGCTTTTACTCCATGCTCGCGCAACTGGTCGATAGCTGCTTTGGCAGTTCCGGCACTGGATCCGATCAGAACCAGAGCCAGCTCGGCATCCTCCATCCTATATTCGTCCAGCAGGCCATAGTGCCGGCCGGAAACCCGGGCAAACTCTGCGGCTACCTCCAGTATGCGGGCCTTGGCTGCTTTCATAGCCTCGGCCTCCAGGACCTTGTGTTCCATATAATAGGGACTCACATCGTACGGCCCTACCGCCAGCGGATTTTCTTTTTTAAGCAGATAGTTCTCCGGGTTATATTCCCCGATAAACTTGCGTACCGCCTCCGTCTCCAGCAGTTCTATATTCTCCACAGCATGACTGGTAATAAAGCCATCCATACAGGTCATCACCGGTAAGCGCACGCTGGGGTGTTCGCCGATCGGCCTGGCCATGAGAAAATTATCATAGGCCTCCTGATTATTTTCGGCATAAATTTGAATCCAGCCGCTATCACGGGCACCCATAGAATCGGAGTGGTCGTTATTTATATTAATTGGACCCGAAAGGGCGCGGTTGACGCAGGCCAGTGCAATAGGCAGACGGCATGAGGCCGCTACGTATAAAAGTTCATACATCAGTGCCAGTCCGCAGGATGAAGTGGCACAAACGGATCTGGCTCCCGCCGCCTCCGCCGCTATGCACACGGACATGGAACTATGTTCGGATTCCACGGTTACGAATTCGGTATTTACCTCGCCATCGGCCACGTAATTGGCAAAGTATTCAGGAATTTCGGTGGAAGGAGTGATAGGAAACGCTCCCATCACGTCAGGATTTATTTGTTTCATAGCATAAGCTACAGCCTCGTTGCCGGAAAGGCGAATGCTCATCGGGCCGCACCTCCAGTCACCATTGTAATCGCCGGAAAGGGGCACACGTTCTCACAGATGCCGCAGCCTTTACAGTGCATATAGTCGAAATCCAGACGTTTACCATCCTTTACCGGAATAGCACTATCCGGACAGAAAGGCACACAAAGCATACAGTGTTTACAAGCTTCTTCGTGGAAAACGGGCGTGTTGGTCCGCCAGGTGCCGGTATCGAAATCCCGTGCGGTTCCCGGTTCGTATATCTCCCCGCCGGGGGTCAGATCCTGCCAGGGGGTACGTTCGTTGATATCCTTGGCATAAATCATTCTACCTGTACCTCCTCCATGGATTTTTTCAGTGTTGCCATATTCCCCTTGATAACCTGGGGTTTATCGGCAAATTTATGTTGAAAGGACTCTTCTATATCAGCTAAAAAATGCTCGGTCTCCAGAACGCCGCTTACCTTAACCGCAGCGGCCAGCATAGGGGTATTGGGAAAGTTTCTGCCCAGAAGTTCTTCCGAAATGCGGCGGGCATCTATGGTACAGACTTTTCCGGTCCATCCCCCCAGTCTGGGACGCATCTCCCGGGGAGAGCTGGGAGTATTAATGATAATCGCACCGCCCTCTTTCAGTCCTCCGGTAACCTCGACACTGTCCAGCAAACTTTCATCTACCACCACCACATAGTCCGGGTAGTAAATGTTGGAATGAATAGTACACCGTTTTTCACTGATGCGATTATAAGCCGTAATAGGGGCTCCCATGCGTTCCGGTCCATATTCCGGGAATCCCTGCACAAATTTGCCTTCTAAACCGGCCACATCCGCCAGCAGCAGGCAGGCTGTCTTGGCGCCCTGTCCGCCCCGGCCGTGCCAGCGAATTTCTACCATACTATTGCTTGCCATTGCTTTTACCTCCAGTCGTAATAATTGATCAAAAATAAAAAGGCTTTCGTCCCCTAAAGGGACGAAAGCCAGAAGATGACATTCGCTATACCACCCGTTAATACAAACATACCATCATATGCGTTCCCGGTGACGGGGGAAAACCGTCGGAGCCTACTGGATTATTCGTTCGGTCCGCAGCTCAGGAGTGATTTTCGGGTTCAGACTACTGATACCGGGCTTTCACCATCCCCGGCTCGCTGAGACGTTCGGCTGAAACGTACTCTCTCCGTCAATGCCTTTGCTAAGATTAAATTATAAATAACTATACCCGCTTGATCTCGTTTTGTCAATGGCTGTTTCTGATTGATCGTGAAGCAAGGGTGAAGCAAGGGGACGGTTCTTTTGCTTCCTATGATTTAAAAATAAGGTTAGGGGATATGCCAAGGATTATAGCAGCTTGCCGTTGTGTAATTCCTTCAATTTTTTTATCCGTGACAGCATTTCACCTCGCTGTTCCTTGGGTAAACTTTTTATCTCCACAAGATTAAATCCTACCATTTCCTTTTTTATCGCTTCTCTAGCTTCTTCATTCTTTAATCGTATTCTTATATAATCGGCTAAACATTTATCATCATTTGCAATAAACCGGATAAAGTTCTCGTCATCATGGAATATTTCCTGTCTACTGTTTCCCCTTAATATAATATGATATATTCCGTTTTTGCTTCTTTCTCTGGCTCTTCTTGGCACGTTAATCATTCTCATGTTTTTTGTTTAAAGTATACTTCAGTGCTCAATAGGAAGCAAGAGAACCGCCCCTTTGCTTCCCGTGTGGAATATTACAGGGGCTTGCGGATGAGGTGAAAAAGCTGATATAGTCATACGGGAAATAAGTTTATAGGAGCAAATATCTTGGACATAAACAATAACTGGAAAAAGAATACTACACTTTTCTTAACCAGCCAAGCAATTTCTTTTTTTGGCTCCATGCTGGTCCAATATGCCATTACCTGGTATATTACCTTAGAAACACAGTCTGGGATAATGATGACCATTGCAATTATTTGCGGTTTTCTGCCTACCTTTTTTCTTTCACCTTTTTCAGGCGTATGGGCCGACCGGTATAATCGCAAGCTACTCATTATATTGTCAGACTCACTTATCGCACTAACGACGCTTATTTTAGCTATTCTGTTTTTTATGGGTTATGATTCTATATGGCTGCTCTTTGTGGCATCTGCCATTCGTTCAATCGGGGCAGGAATTCAGATGCCGGCGGTAGGAGCCTTTCTTCCCGGAATTGTGCCCGAAGACCAACTTACCAGGGTAAACGGGATTAATAGCAGTATTCAATCTTTGGTTATGCTGGTATCGCCCATGCTTAGTGGTGCTCTGCTAACATTGACTACCATTGAAATCGTATTTTTTATCGATGTAGTTACAGCAGCCATAGCAGTGGTTATTCTGCTTTTATTCCTGCATGTTCCAGCTCATGCCAAAGCCCTGGAAAAACAAAAAATCGGCTATTTTGCAGACATGCGTAAAGGTCTTAATTATATTAATAACCATGGATTTGTTAAAACCTTATTTATATTTTGTGCCATTTACTTTGTATTAGTTGCACCATTATCATTTTTAACTCCGCTGCAGGTCACACGCAGTTTTGGCAGTGATGTTTGGCGTTTGACGGCAATTGAAATAGCCTTTTCAATTGGTATGACATTAGGCGGGATCATTATTGCCTCCTGGGGAGGGTTTAAAAACAAGCTTCACACCATGGTATTATCATTTTTTGCGGTTGCCGTTTGTACTCTTGGACTAGGAATTATTCCCGTTTTTGGGATTTACCTTTTCTTAATGGGGTTGGTCGGAATTGCTATGCCAATATTTAATACCCCGTTTATGGTTTTGATACAGCAGAAGGTTGAGCCGGATTTCTTGGGCAGAGTATTTGGTGTTTTAACTACTATATCAAGTTCAGTAATGCCGCTGGCCATGCTGGTATACGGCCCGGTAGCTGATGTCGTTAAAATAGAATGGCTTCTTATTGTAACTGGCTTACTCATGCTGGTGCAAAGTTTTATGATGTTACGTAGCAAAGTACTGATTGAGGCTGGAAGTCCACATAGTTAACCGCGCTTGTTTACGTGTTGTTATTTCGCTTGACACATTCGAAAGCAGGTATTCAATTTGGCCGTTGATGGAATGGAAGTCATCCTCAGCCTAGGCGGCTAATTTCTTCCGAAGGGAAGGGAATACCCTTAACAGAATCTGCTTTTTATCATTCTTGGCATTTTCCAATCGGCATTACCCTTCCACAGGAAGATTCAAAAAATACATAACCGCTGAATACACTGGAATTTTAAGTACCCAAACTGAGTTGCTAATCATTCCGGCTCCGGGCATTAATAATTACGGTAGCAGCTTCACCACGGCTGGATAATGCCTGTGGTTTGAAGGTTTTATCAGGATAGCCGGAGATTATGTGGGCCTGATTGGCTATTAACACCGCATATCGAGACCAAGCAGAGACTTTGAAGCTGTCACTAAATACATCAGCAATGTTTCCCTGGGCCTCAATATCAAGTTGGGCTGCTTTAACGATCATGACTGCCATCTGTTCCCTGGTAATAAGATCATCCGGCCCAAATGACGTCCCATTATAACCAGAGATAATTCCATGGCCTTCTGCAGTTGCAATATAGCTGCGGGCCCAGTGAGCCGATGTATCACTAAATACTTTTCCAGTTATCGAACTGAGTTTAAAAGATTTAACCAGGGCTGCGGCAAATTCTGCTCGGCTGATTTTGTTATCGGCTCGGAAGGTACCGTCAGGATAACCACTAAGCGATTTTGTCATTTGCAGCTGCTTGATATTCTCTTCCGCCCAATGGCCTGAAATATCGCTAAAAGGGGGCATATCGACAATACCTTCGGAAGAGGTTTTGGTGTCATTAGCGCTGGTGGCGTTATTATCATTGCTGGGGGAATTTATATTGGTCATAAATTTATCTTCCGGCATCATAACTGGCTTCTGGGGAGCAAGCTGGTATACCGCAGGGATTACGGGAGCAGATGCCTGCCATGTTTTTGCCGGAAACTGGGAGGCATCATCTAACACCCGGCGTGCTTCCAAAAAGTGCTCCCCATACCAGTACTTGAAACTGGTATTTATCCCAATAGCCGTCGGCCGGTCGGAATTAGTTTGGATTATAGCGGGCTGGCCATTGATTTCTCCCATATAAATAGCGACATGCCCTATATGGGTTCCATTGCCATCACTATCCGCAGCCCAGAACGTAAAAATGTCTCCAGGCCTTAAGTTCTTGATACCAACCAGTTCGTATTTGCTGCTGCCTGTAATCTTGCGGGAGTAAACTCCGGCTACTTTTTTACCCACCTGATTATAATTCTTTGAAGCTGAGGTAATCGAATATTCCAGGTCTTTATAAACCAAAGAAACAAAATTAGAACAGTCAATAAATCCCGTATCCCAGTATTTGCTGTGACCGTATACCATATACCCGTTTTCCATATACCATATAGCCCTTGCTACCAGTGCCTGTGCTTCACTATTGTTGTATTTTAAAAGAAAAGCATCAGCAAGGACTTTGTCGTTTTTCAGGTAGGCAGGATAGTTGTCCTCAAACTTCTGAATATACTTATCGGCATTGCCGGCAGCACTTACAACAGATGCGCTCTGTAATCCTGCAATTGTAAGCAAAAACATTACAAGACTAATAACGAGGATTCTTTTGAACATAACTTTACCTCCACATAAAAAAATTGGTACTATTTGAGTAATTTGCTACCCAGGTCAGATGCCCTTTATGTAAATTGTGGTAACAGTTCAGGAAGACAGTTACAAAAAGGTTTTAAAACGCTTAAAATGGTATCGGCAGATATACCTGGGTGATACCCCCAGCGGCAAATAATGTTTGATCTATATGCGAGAATTTTTAACCAGATTGCGAGAAACAAGGGGAGAAGCAAGGGGACGGTTCTTTTGCTTCCTATGATTTAAAAATAAGGTTAGGGGATATGCCAAGAATTCTAGCGGCTTGTCGTTGTGTAATTCCTTCAATTTTTTTTATCCGTGACAGCATTTTATCTCGCTGTTCCTTGGGTAAACTTTTTATCTCCGCAAGATTAAATCCTATCATTTCCTTTTTTATCTCTTCTCTAGCTTCTTCATCCTTTAATCGTATTCTTATATAATCATCTAAACATTTATCATCATTTGCAGCTTCATTAAATTCAATAAACTTCCTAATTGCCATATTTCTATCCTCTGCCAACATTCCTAGAATAAGATAACTATCAAGTAAGTTTGCAAAAGATGTTTTCTCACCATAATACCCTGAACAACTGCTCCATTTCCAATCAGCTGGATTTTTAACCAGCCTAGCTTTTACAGGGTTCTGATGGATATAACGTATTACTGTCATCAAATATTTGTCGCTGTCAATTATTTCACTCTTGAACCTATCTTGAAATAAATGCCCTGTAGTATCGTACTTCCTGTTATAAAACCATACATAGCTCACCCCTATCCGCTTCATAGTTGCAGATATTTCCTCCTCACCTTTTTCCGAAAGCAAGTGTACATGGTTATTCATCAGACACCACCCATATACTTTCATGTTAGTTTCTGTTTTATATCTATACAATGTTTCAATGAACCGAATAAAGTCCTCGTCATCATGGAATATTTCCTGTTTACTGTTTCCCCTTAATATAATATGATATATTCCGGTTTCGCTTCTTTCTCTGGCTCTTCTTGGCACGTTAATCACCCTCATGTTTTTATTTAAAGTATACCTCAGTGCTCAAGGGGAAGCAAGAGAACCGTCCTCTTGCTTCCTGGGGGTAGACATTAAGCGCAACCGCTGCTGCTACTGGGAGACATATTCCGCGCCGCGGGCCGGCAGCACTTTCAGCGAAGAAAGATTGAGCCGTAAGTACTTATTGCCATCTTCTTCGTATTCTTCCAAAACACCGACGGCTTCCACCCAATCATTGGATGCGGGATAATCTTCATCCCAGCGCACTTCAAAACCGGCGTTAGCGTCAACGCCGCAGCATCCGGGTCCATAGCGAATAACTGAGTAGTATTTAGCGCCGGTTTCAGTATCCTCGTAAACATCAAAGATGCCTTCATATTTAATGGTCTTTCCCAGATAATCCTCAGCGTTAAAGTAGATGTCATTGGTTTGCGCGATGAACATTTTTTCTTTGATTTCTACTACCTTGCCTGCAGGCGCCGCCACAGGTGTACCGGTATGCTTCTCACTTCCTGCATCGGCAGAAGGTACGGCAGATGGTGCGTCTCCGGGCGTATTGATCGCCTGGGTACCATTGTTATTTTTCGAAGGCAAGTTGGCCGAAGGTGTATTATTCCCGCTGCAGCCGGCCAACAAAACAAGGCACACCGCCAACCAAAAAATCTTTCTCATGCGTAGCCTCTCCTTATAATTGAATTTGCCGTCCAGAACAGCAGGAACGCTATAATGTTTACTATGACCACGCTTGCCCCTGTGGGTGTGGCCTGGAGGTAGGATATGACTACCCCGCTAAAAAAGCAGAGCACCGAAACACAGGCCGAGCATATGGTCACACTTTTGAACTTTTTGCACACCCGCATGGAGGTAAGGGCGGGGAAAATAATCAGGCTGGAAATCAACAGTGCGCCCATCATCCTCATGCCGAGTACGATGGTGATTGCGGTTAAAAAGGCAATCAGCATGTTGTAGAGCCCGGTTTTCACACCGGTGGCCTGGGCGAAGGTTTCATCAAAGGTAACCGCAAATATCTTGTTATAAAATATTACAAACAGGATCAGCACCACGATGGCCAGGACAATGCTCAAGATTACGTCGCTCTTGCTCATGGCCAGAATGCTGCCGAACATATAATTGCAAACATCCGTGTTCATGCCTGTAGTGATGGAAATGACCACAACGCCGATCGCCAGCGAACTGGTAGAAATCAGGGCGATGGCGGCGTCGCCTTTGATTTTACTGTTTTCGCTGATACGCAGCAACATGAAGGCCGCCATTACTACCACGGGAATGGAAACCGTTAGTGGCGAGGCATTCATCGCCGTGGCTACTGCCAGCGTGCCAAATCCCACATGAGAAAGGCCGTCGCCAATCATGGAATAACGCTTCAGTACCAGGCTCACGCCCAGCAACGCCGCGCAGAGTGAAACCAGCAGGCCGACAATAACCGCGCGCACCAGGAAGGTATAGGAGAACATCTCCAGCAAAATATCAATCACTGCCTTCACCCCCGCCGGCTTCCCCGCCCGACTCCTGGCGGCGGGTTATTCCCAGGAACCGGTTTCCTACCTCAGATTGCACATAATCTTTGGTTTTCCCGAAAAATACCTGCGTATTCTGCAAATGCAGGATATGGCTGGCGTATTTGACCGCGCTGTGAATGTCATGCGAGACCATGATAACGGTTATATTGGTTTCATGGTTGATTTTTTCTATCAGCCGGTACAGTTCCCGTGTGACTACGGGGTCAAGCCCGGCGACCGGTTCATCCAGCAACAGCATTTTTTCGGCGGCACAGAGCGCCCGCGCCAGCAGCACACGCTGCTGCTGGCCTCCGGACAACTCGCGATAGCATCTGCCGCGCAGATTGCCGATATCGAGACGTTTGATATTTTTCTCGGCGATTTTCTTGTCCACCCGGGAATAAAAGGGGAGAATCCCGCGCGTACCGAGACGCCCGCTAAGGATGACCTCATAGGCGCTGGCCGGGAAATCTTTTTGCGCGGCGGTCTGCTGCGGTAAATAACCGATTTTGTTCGGCTGCAAGCCGTCACCCATCCAAACGCTTCCGCTCTGCGGGACTTTAAGTCCCAGTAAACCTTTGATGAGTGTGCTTTTGCCGGAGCCGTTTTCTCCGACAATGCATAGATAATCGCCCCGGTGGACAGCAAAGTTGAGATTACTGACAGCGGTGTTGCCTTCGTAGGCGAAAGCAGCGTTCTGACAGGTGATAAGCGCCATGTTATTGCAGGGCCTCCTTCAGATTCTGCACATTCTGTTGCATCAAATCCAAATAGCCTACACCTTTTTCAAAGTCCGCCTTGGAAATGTTGTGACAGGCGTGGAGAAGCACGACTTTAGCGCCTGTGCTTTCGCTGATGCTTTGCGCCATTTTTTGGTTGGAAAGCTCAATATGGAATACCACCGGAATCTTTTCCGCCTTGATTTTATCGATCAGGAATTTGACCGTCGCCGCGCTCGCCTCCGTTTCGGTGGAGCAACCGGGGAAAGCGGCGAAATACTTAAGCCCATAGGCGTCCGCAAAATAGCGGAACGGGAAGCGGTCACCGAAAACAATAGTTTTGCGCTGGGCATTATCAACCACATCCTGAAAAGCAGCATCCAATTCGTCCAGCTTGCTCAAGTAAGCCTTGGTGTTTTGTTTATAGGCAGCGGCGTTCTTGGGATCGGCCTGGCAGAGCGCGGTGGATATTTTCTGCACAATCAGCTTCGCGTTCTTGGGCGAAGTCCAGACATGTTCATCATATTCCGGTTCCTCCGGCTCATCACTGGCAACCGTTTCTTCCTCTTCTTCTTCCTCCATGCCTTCCACGGTTTCTTCTTGCACCACTTCAACGCAGTCCATCAAGGTGATGATCTTCATTTTGCTGGTGTCTATTGATTTCAGCACCTTGTTCACCCATTCGTCAGACTCGCCGCCGACATAGATGAAGACGTCGCAGTTCTTGATTTTGATAATGTCCTGCGGCGTAGGTTCAAAAGAATGGCTTTCGGAAGCCGGCGGCAGGAGCATGGTCACATCAGCTTTTCCGTCTGTGATTTGCCGCGCGAAATCATACGGCGGGAAAATGGTAGTGACGATACTCAGCTTATCACTGCCGGCCGGGCTTGGCTTGGAAACACTGTCGGCCTGGTTACCGCTCCGGCCGCAGCCGGCCAGCGTCATAGCTAAAACCGCGACCACGAGAATAAAAGTAATGAATCGTTTCATAGAAATATAACCTCCGTTTTTATTTTTGGGCATAAATATAGCAGGGAACGCTAAAATACACTTGAAAAAGGCGCAGCGCTCCCTTTACGGAGGTTATTTCAATTGTTTAATCGCACTTTTAAATTGACAAGCGTGTAAAAGCTTATATGGAAATAAATCGGTGGAAAAATAGAAAGAACAGCAAATAGGCTCCCAAAAGCAAGGGCGACGCCGGTCACAGCCGGGGCAAGCTGTTTAAGCAAATTCTCTGCCGCTATCATATGGTTACAGGTCGCACAACTGCCGCCGGGACCGTTATGGTCATGATTGTGGTTAGCGTGGGTCAGGATAAAAACCGTTGCGGATAAGGAGGCTACAATAAAGCAAATGCAAAACGCCATAGCAATGATTCTGATTGCCGCCGGTCTTTTGCGGTAATCAGGTGCCATAGTTATGCCTTGCGTTATGCCGCCCATATTGATTCCTCCCCTCTTAAAAATGGACTATACCCCACTAATCGTTGTGAAGGCAAGCTTCGCATTTTCCGTAAAAAACCGTTTTCATAGGGTTGATTTGAAAATCGTGTTCCTGAGCGACGTGCCGGGCCAGTTCATCCAGCATATCACATTGCAGATGATATAATTGCCCGCAGCTTTCACACTTCAAATGGAAATGATCTCTGTCAGGTTCAGGTTCATCGGCGGCATATTGGTAACAAGCGCCGGCAACGCCGTCAATGATATATTTGCGCACTTCTCCGCCGGCTACCAGCTTATCCAAATGGCGATAAATAGTGGTAACCCCGATGTTGATTTCTTCCTTTTCGAAATGTGCCGCAATTTGTTCTACCGTAACATGCTTGCCCTGCAGAGAAGCAATATAGGACAAGACGGCTTCCCCCTGTTTGGTATTATAGCTAGATGGTCGCATTATCGCATTATCTCCAATATGAAATTGAAAATCATTTTCTTTTAGCATATGTTTTAGCATATGCGATCTAATATGTCAATATGAAAATAAATTTCATGGCGTTAATAAGGAAAAATACCACCCCTTTAACTGTGAACCGCCTATAGCGGTGCTGGCCGGGGCAACCTTCAAATCTGCAAACTGATCCGGAAGGTCCCATTATCCATCAAATTAACCGGTTTTTCAAGCCATTCCCACCCATCAGATTCCTTTCGGCCTATTTTGGTATATTTCTATTGATTATCTCCTTTTCCAATGTTAACCTGTAATAGTAAATGCTGTGCACTTCTTTATACCTTTCTATTACTCATGGTTTTCAACGTTAATGGTTCATGTCCTGAAGGCCGTGTTTTACTGCATTTTCTTTTGAATGGCTGTTTTATGCTTTCGTGTAACCCGGTATTCTATCCGCGTGTTGTCTGTTTAAATATTTTAATAATAAGGAGGAATTTGTTATGACGGCTGTAAAAAAACTGTCTATGCAGGACCATAAGGATTTACTGCACGTTATCGGTAAATCCCAACCCGGCATCCCTCACCAGCTAGATTTTTCAGACGAAATCCAGTATCGCTTTTTTATGAAGGACCTGGAAGATGCGGGAGTTATCGAAAAAGACTTTCCCCAGGTTTATAAAACCATTGCCCGGGCAAAAGAAGTGCATATTGCCCAAAACGGACCCGTTCTTCCGGGAACCGGTACCCCAAGCCAGCAAGGCCTCGAAAATGTCAATATAATTACCACAGCCGTGTACAATACCAGCCCCGCGAACCTCGCGGCGGCCAATACCCCGGTTGCTACGGGACAATGCAGTGCCTCCGCCGTTTCGACCGTGGTGGGGGGTACCATTTTTACCACGCTGGTGTTAAAAATCATCGATATCGCGACCGGCAACGTGCTGGTAAGCAAACAAATCGGCCCCGTTTTCGGTGAAGGTGAATATTTGCCGATTCTCACGGAAGGTACTGCCCCCGGAGCGCAAGGCATGAAAGTTGTCTTCACTTACTCTTACCAGCAGAAAGAGGGGCAGCCGCCGGTTTTCGAAACGGTTCATCTTGATCTTAATGACGAGCCGGTAGGCATCCCGACCGTGACACAGCCGGTGCTGACGCCGGAACACCTGGCGCAGGGCCAAAAGTATATCAAATTCGGAATCGGCCGTCCCCAGCCCGGATATAACCCGGACTGCGATTATGTGTGGAGTGAGTCCACCCAGGATCACCCAATTGTCCGGTTGCCCATGGTTGGATCCCAGAAATTCAAGAGCAATATCGTCGGCCCGCTGAAAGAAGAAAATATTACCTGCTACCTGATGCTGGTCAACAAAGGCGGCGCAGGTGCACCTATCAAACCCACCGGCGGCCTGCTGTCCGGTATCCAAATATCTCCTAATGATCCCAAGTTGCTGACCTGGAATTTCCCGTATAATGGCGACATCAAGCTGGATAAATCGATTCAGTTCGGCCCGGCCACCTTCGCGCCGGACAGCCTGACCGCGCTGTTCTTCCAGGTCATCCTGAATGTGGAAGGCAGTACAGATCCTGTTCAGACCTGTATTTACGGCACGACTTCCCCGTACTGGAGCCCGTCTTCCTATGATCAACCCGGTATCTATGTAATTCGTCCCTTCGACTATGTCTGGCACTGTGTGGCCGAGGATACAGAGGTAACCCTGATTGATAAATCAACGAAACGGATTGACCAGTTGACCGGTGGCGAAGCTCTGCTGGGTATAGACGGAAAAACCGTTCGGGTCCTGGACACCGTTTTTGGCCAGGAGGAAAAACCCCTTCTAGCCATTACCAATGATCAGGGAGAATCAATCAAGGTAACGAATAATCATTTCATAATGACTGATAAAGGTCCTCAAAAGGCGGACAAGCTTTCCGAAGGCGATGCGCTGATCACGGTCACCGGCACATCTAAGATCAAGAGCATCACCAGGGAAGTCTTTAATCGCCGTGTTTGGAATATCGGCCTGATAAATACCGATGCCGAACCGGCCGAAGACCATTACTTCTTTGGCAATGGGATGTTGATCGGTGACCGCCACGCAGCCTCCCATTTTGCTCTGAACCATGAGAAAACTCTGGAAGATGTTTTACAAGCGCTGCCGGTGGAGTGGCATAAGGATGCCATCAGCGCCTTTGAAAGAAAGCAATTGGAGGTGTAGCCGTGGGTGGGCAGTTAGCAGCACCTGTAACCGCGCCAAAGCTGAACAGCATCACCTACAATCGTTTCAGTATCACCGCTCGCTGGACTGGTAATGCCAGTGCCAATAGCTACTATCTTCTGGCGCTTTATGAAAATGGAACCCAGTATAAAACACAACAGGTTGTAGGTTCATCAGGCGCATTACTAAATCTCACCCTGGATCCCCAAAAGACCTACACCGTCATGGTAGCACAGACCGACTTCAGTTACGGCTCGGTTGGACCCTACAGCAACGAGATTACGGTTATTCAAGCTATTCCCACAGGCATTCAGGTAACTTATAATGGCAGCGACATCCATGCCCGCTGGGATCGGCCCGAGGAATCCCTTTCCATTGAAGGAGGACTGATCTCCCTCTTTAAAACGGATGGTTCCCAGTTGCTGGTCAGCGAAACGGTTATCGGCAATCTAGCCACGCTGACCCCTTCCCCACCCCTATCGGATATAACCGGCTATTTCGTAACGGCCGCTTATTCAGCCCCCGGTTCGACCGGTCCCGGTTCAGACCCAATCCCTATCATCCAGCAGACGGTTTGTTTGAGCAGATTGACCTACAATGGCGATAGTATTCTGGCAACCACGGAGCACAGTTTAAGCAGCCCCAACAAAATCGGCCTATTCTTATACATTGACGGGCAACCGGCCTACTCAGCCACCGGAGCAGGGAACCTGGTAACATTGCCCCTGGACAAGCCGCTTCAGCCCTGGCAGCACGCGTATGTTCAGGTCGCCGTCATACAGGATCACACCTGTGGGCCGCTTTCGCAGCCTGTCCCGGTACTGACCGGAAATCTTTGCTTGCAATCGGTCTCGTACGATGGGAACGCTATTTCGGCGTCCTGGAGCGGAGCGACCCCAAACTTTGAATATACAGGCGCTACGATGCTGCTGTTTCAAGCAGAAACCCTGGTTACGAATAACAGCGTAATCGGCCTGCAAGGTACTCTTACCCTTTCCGCAGCACTGGATCCGGCCAAACAGTATTCTCTCCGAGTCGCACCTACCTTTGGACCATCGCGTGGCATCAACAGTGACGCTATACCGGTAGTTTCATCCTCCGGCACCTTCACCCGGGCCTCCTATCAGGATGGCGTAGTGAAAGCAAGCTGGACCACCGGCGGTACAGCCGGCCTGACCGGGTGCAGGTTCACCTTACTGGATGGGAATGAGCTGATTGCCAGCGTTCCGGCGGGAATGAGCGGGGGCGCCATCGATCATGATCTTTCGCCGGGCACCAATTACCGGGTGGCGTTGCGGCAGATGGCCGGGATTTCTCTGGGACCTCCCTCCTATGCCCCGGTATTGGCAACGGCGGCCTTGATTAACGAGGTTATCACTGAGAGTGACAAAATAACCGTAATTATTGCGGGTACCACCGGAGCTCAGGCGTTTCTTTATAAGGGTGATACGCTGCAGGCCGGTCCGGTTACCGCTTCGGGCACACCTTTAAAGGTAGAGTTCCCTTTCGAAGTTGTTCCCTATTACGAGTACAAAATATGCGTGCAGGCTGTGCAGGGCAGCGCGCTTGGTCCCATCAGCGCTCCGGTTCACGTGATATCAGGCGTGCCGAATATCCTGGCAACCGCTTATAATGGAGACGATGTCAAGTTATCGTGGGAGCCGATGCTGAATGAACCGGTTACCGGGTACGAGGTATACCTGCTGGATTTGGATCACGGCACCTCAAACACCGCTTATACGAAAGATGATTTTATTATTGTGCAGGTCCCGCCGGAAGGCAGACACGCGCTGCAGGTCAAGGCGATTGGAGCCGCGGCCAGTGGTATATTATCACCTGCGGTAAATGTTATTAAGGAAAAAGCGAGGGTCCCTTCTCTCGCTTATGATGGAACCTACCTGCATGCTTCCTGGACGGCTTCAGCCATCACAGAGGCAGTCTACCAAATTTCCATCATTGACGATAACGATTTCACCATGTTGTTTGACGTGGCCGGCCATGAGACGGTACTCCCCGTGAGTCTGAATCCATCGATTAACTACACGGTCAAGGTGCGGGTAGTCGCCGACAATGCCACCGGTCCCTGGGGACCCGGTATACCGGTCCTGTCGGCTCTGCCGCTGGTCACCTCCACGACAGCCGACCATACGAAAGTCACGTTGCTCATCGATGATGCGTCGTTTACAACAAAACCCGGCGTTACCGGCTGTCAAGCCTATCTGACCAGAGACGACGGTGTTGTTTGGGGTCCGGTTATGGCCGCGGGCACGCCGCTGCAAGCCGAATTTCCGGTCAATGTGTTGCCTTATCACACCTACACGGCAATGGTTCAGGCCGTAGGCCCGGCGGGTACCGGTCCGTTGACCAATGGCGTCCCGGTGCTCTCCGCCGTTCCGGTAATCAAATCGCTGGATTATGACGGCACGATGGTTTACGCCGTCTGGCGCCCGGTCAGTGCACCGGTGACCGGCTATACTCTGACCCTGGCCTCAGACTCCGGTTCGTCGGTTACTGTTTCCAGCGAACGGCCTTACGCTTCCGTCCCGCTGAATATGCAAACCGCGAGCGGCACCTATACTGTCTATGTTCAAGCCATACACGGAATTGCCTCCGGTCCGAAGAGCGATGGCAAAAACCCGGTCAAACCAGGCCTTTATTACTCCACCGAGGCAGCCAATGCTCCGGCGCTGAAACCGGCCAACAGCATGCTGCCGGTTCAGCCTTTCGAGACTCGCTGTTTACTGCCGGAACTGTATCAGACCCCGCCGGCGCTATTGCCCTCGGTCGGACCGTTTGCTCTCAAATCTTTGACCGGCGCCGGCAACATGAAGTATTATCTGGCGTTCACACCGTCAAATCCGGTCTGGAAATTCGATGCCGCTCCGTTCCGCTCTTCGATTGCAGTTGACTATGTCAATTTTCTGACTGCGCTGGAAGGAAAGCTCAAAGAACAAGATCCGCAGACCATCGGGGTCTTGTTGCCCGGTGCCGTGCAAGACGTGATGCAAGCCATCGCCGGATGTATCCCGCAGACCTTTATAGAATCTCTTTATTATAGTCATGGCTTTTCTGCAACCTGGCGCTATGTTGATTTACGACCCGGAATGCGGCTGCAGGTAGAATACGAATCATGGCAGTACATTTCCGCCCAAGCCCCCACCTATAGTAACGGGTATTCCTTTAACGGCACCATCCAGTACGATATCAGCAGGTTTATGACCGCTTCCGGCGAACACTCCACCGTACTCAATGTCTTTCTCTCCAGTCTGGAGGGTTTAGCCATACCCGCGCCCACTGGCTCGGGTCCCGGTCCCATTGATGGCGGCGGCGGCGGTATCGATACCCTTTTTACCGGCTTTGCCCAGCCGTTTTTACGCATTTTTTATCCCACCAGCTTCAAAAAGCCCTGTGAGGTGGGTTCCACCTATCCCAGAGACAATGTGATGATTCTTGCCGCCGCCAGTTGGAGCACCTTAAACAATATTACTGATAAAATCACCCAGGGATTGGCTATACCGGCGTTTGGTACCGATTATGCGCTGTTTTATCTGCGCGGACGCAACACGCTGACACCACTGATCAAGGTTTCAGTCAATGGGTATCCCACCTGGCTTCCGGTAGGTACAACCCTGGCACAGGCGCTTTCACAACACGGGGTCAGCCCCTGCGCGATTCCGGTGGTCATTAGCGAGTTAAGTATTTTCAGAAATTGGAATGGAGCTTGCGGCAATGACCCCGCCGGTCTTACCACCTTTGTTCCCCACTACAAAATACCCATCCGAATCAACTGGGGCCCGTCCGTCCTGTACGCGAACGGGGTTGGGTGGCTGGATCTGCCGCTGATTCACGGAGATGAGATTCAAATAATGGGGGATCATTTATGAGTATAGAAAAACCGGTTTTTAATCAGGTTAACCATACCAAATTATATTTACTTACACTTCCGCCGCAGGCAGACCTGCTAAAAAACCTTCAAATCGGTTTTCTGGTGCTGCCGGATGCCGTGCTTGATCCGTCGCTCTCGGTGGAGGATGCCTGGAATTACGCGGGTGGTGTCTATTTGTATATGAACGGTGTCCCGGCCGATACCGACGCTTTTATCGCCGCACTGCGCGCAGTAATAGCCGCTCCTGCTTTCTCCGATGTCCGCTTTCTCTGGGTGACGGATGTGACCATGACGCAATCCCCGTGGATCGGGAACCGTATCCGGGCCAAGATGCTGCCAGGCGCTCCGGCCAACTGGTCCACGCTGGCCACGGAGGTTTTTCCCTTCGCCGACTATGAGTGGGTAATTGGTGCCGGCTGTACCATTCAGGGCCCTTCCGCCGATAACGGGTGGGGGTTTACGTTCATTCCCATGAACCCGGATGATCCCAACATTCAGTTTGTTACACCGCTGGATGTTTATCCGATTGCTTCAGCCAATGCTGTGCTGCCCCTGGCCGGTTTACCGGCCGGCGGGTTTCAGTGCAAGCTGGCTTTAAATCATCCGCCGGCACCCGACGTCCTCAGCGACTTTGAGCGTCTGCAAACCGGTCTTTCCTATTTTGTGCCGGAACTGAATCCCGATCAGCCCGGCGCGGTGCGATGGCTCCGTTTTCCCGTGCTGATCCAGCCATCCGCGCCGCTGGATCTGTTCGTATCCCTCGATCCGCTGAATCCGCTTTGCGGGGATGCAACACATTTGTCCTTCTTTTCATCATCCGGCGATCCGGTAAATCTCCCGGTCATGACTTCCTATTTCTCCACCAATACCGGATACGATGTCTGCCTGAAACCGCAAAAAGGCAACAGTGCCGAATCCGACGCCCGTTTCGTCTTCGCGCCGAGACCGCTATGGGAAAATCCTGCCCTGCCGCCGCTTTATTACCTGACTCTGGAAGGCGGATACCTGATTTCGACCGGTTCTCCGGCAACCGAACCGACGGCGGCCGTGCAGCCGGTATCATACATTCTCTGTGGTCTTTCCGGAACCGAATATGCCGGGTTGACATCCCTTACAGGGAATATTCTGCATTTCATCCCCCATCAAAATGCGTATGCACCGCGCTATCCTGCTGTAAGCGATGATGTTCACAACAGCGATGATAAACACCCTCCGCTTACGGATCTGGGAACAACATCCTGGCTCTTTTTGACCGCACCGGATTCGGATCACCGGATCTATTATTACGCACAGCCGGAGCCATCCCTTTTGTACGATGCCGGCAAAGTGGTTGCCACCAACGGGGATAGCACGCATCTGGACTTTTTGGAGATTCCGGCGGCTGTGTTTCCCCCGGCCCTATACGATCACAATCCAGTCGCCTCCAATACGAATCAATGTCCGATGTTTCCCATGGTTCCTTTCCGCGGCATTTTCTCCGGTGACAGCGACCAGTGCCGTCTGGTGGAACAGCAGGCGATTGCACCAGTCCGGCGGGCCAGTATCAATGAAATGGTTGGCTTCGATGCCCCGGTCGATACGGCGCCAAACGTCAGAGACGGCCCAACCACCGGCGTTACGCCGCAAGGATTAATCGTGGGACTGGATGACACCCTGCTCAACTGGCAGCGCCTCTGCCTGGGCACCATCAAGCAGAACGTGGAAAATACGCGGGAGCGAGACAATATTGTTATCAACGACGACTGGCTGCAGGTGACCAACGTACGCGGGCCCTTCAAGGCGGCCATGCTCTCCAGCCAGTTGTTCCTGGTGATTGCGGATCAAGAAAAGTTTACCGAGCAGTGCGATTTTCTCTATCGCCTGACCGAAGAATCCCTACGCCGGATAAGAGCGCTTCCGGCCGATAAGCGGGGACCTGACTCCATATTCCGCAGCATTCAGACCCAGTCCGGCGCTGCGAAGTATCCTGTGTATAATAATGTCACCGATTATAAGAACCAGTTGCTGGCCTGGACCGCTAACGCCGTGCAGCCGTTCCTGAAAACCTGGATAGCCGAAGGCATCTATTTTGAGCTGAATATTTCCGGATGGAAGTTTCTGATTTCCCCTTCCCATTGGTTTGATCAAAATCGCGCCAATCACAACCATACCATCATGATCATGAAGTTCAACAACCGGGCACTGGATGATCTGGTGAACGATTACGGCGCCTGGCCCTGGCCGGAGGCGGCGGCCATCGACGGCAGTGTGCAAAAAACCAGCCAAGAATTAAGAGCTATCTTTGACCAGGCCAAAGAAAACGTGGAAAATCCGGGTAACGGGACCGATGAATCCCCCTACGATCATTTTGTCAATGATGTGCTGCTGAATCCCCAGTGGAACGGGGTCCTGTTCCTGAATTGCACGGTGCCGCTGTCCGAGCTGCCGCCTCAGTTGCAGGGTATTTCGGCGGGAATCAGAAAGGAAATGCTTTACGGCCACCACGTAGGACTCACCATCACACCGCTTAGTGTATCAGGCGGAGCAGTTCACCTGGGTGAAACATCTCTCTTCGGCCTGATCGACTACCAGGACAAGCAAGATCTTATTTTCAACAGTGAGCTGGCGTTTGATTTCAAAGTGCTGACCCTCTGCATTCTTTTTGAGAACTCCGGCATTAAGCTCTTTTCCCTTTTCATTGAACTCCTGATCTGCCAGTTGTTTAATGAGACCGTCCTGCTGCTGAACGCGGAGCACGGCAATAATCTGCTGCTACAGGGCCTCTGGCAGCATAACAATGGCGAGGATTATTACAGCTTCCGGCAGGTTTCCGCCGCTCAATATCAGCTTGGCAATTCCGCACTGGAAACGGTGGAAGTGCTGTCTTCCGCTTTTATTACCCTGACGCCTGAAAGTGCCGAAAGCGAAAATACCATTGTTCGCACCAATTTCGTGCTGTCAGGCAATCTGTATTTCATAGAGTTTCCCCGTTTCGATTTGTTCTCCTTCGGCCCGGCCGCTATGTCTTCAGGTGATTCCTCCCCGGTAAATGGTTACCTCCGGTACACCAACTTCATTATTGCCATGCAGTTTGATTCGGCGGATTCGACCGGAAGCAAACAATTCGATGCCCAAGCCTCGGCCATGACCTTTGACCTCAGCCAGAGCTTGTACCGGACCGACGCCCTTTACGGCAAATTTCCGCTGACCCTTACCGGTTTGCTGGAATCGCCCGCCACTAACAATAAAGATGAGCCACCCGCGGGCCGTTCCCCTAAGGATTTCGGCTATACCGCCATCGGTATGCCCCTGGAGCCGGGTCTTCTCTCCTACCCCTGGTACGGACTGACCATGGATCTGGGTCTGGGCACACTGGGTTCCCTGGCCGGTAACCTGGGGCTGAAGATCACTCTTTTAGCAGCCTGGAGCAAATCGGGATCTGGTACAGACCCCATCATCTGGGCCGGCATGAAGCTGCCCGGCTTTAACGATCTGGGCGTCAAGCTGCCTATCGAGGGTATTCTCTCAGTCGGCTTCCGCAATATTCTATTTACCGCCAGCGAGACGGACAAAGGCCGGCTGTACATGCTTAAACTTCGTCAATTCGGACTGCGGCTGCTGGGACTTTCCTTTCCGCCGGGCAATAACGATATTTATCTTTTCGGCAACCCCGATAACCGGTCCAACACCAAACTGGGCTGGTATGCTGCCTATAGCGAAGACAAAAAGGACCAATCCCCCTCATCAGGTGCGCAAGCTGACCGGACGCAGGGAACTAAAGGAGGATCCGTCTGATGCCGATTGTAACCTTTGATTTCATGGATGTGGGGCAAGGAGACTCCACCTTTATTCAGTTCTGCAACGGCAATAACCTGCATGATGCGGTCTTAACCCCGACCAACGCCATGCTGGTGGATATAGGATCATCCATGAACGGCTATATCGCCGGGCCGGATACGGTTACATACATACAGAATCAACTGAACCGCATGCCTAACCCGGTCCTGGATTTGGTCGTATACACGCACTCCGATGCGGATCACCATAATCTTACCCAGCGGCTGCTGGGTATACCGAACCTGACCATCAACGAGGCTGTGTACGGCGGGAAAAAGTCCGGTTACACCTACTTCACCGGCACAGGCATTCACCGCCAACAACTGAATACCATTCAATTACTGCGTAACGCAGGGATTCCCTGTCACAAAGAACCCTCGGACTGCACATCGTTGTGGAACATGGCCTCACCGCCCTGGCGAACACTGGGCAACTTGAATATATGGATAGTGGTCGGCAATTTTCCGTCCTCAAACCATCATAATCCCAACGACAAGTCCATTGTGCTCTTATTCGAATATGCCGGCTGCCGGGTAATCCTGCCGGGAGATGCCACCGCGGTCACCCTGAATGCGTTCAATAACTGGATAACCGGCCAGGGGCTGCAGGCAAAGGTACTGGGACTTACGGGTCTGCGGGTGCCCCACCATGGCAGTGAGCGCACCACCATTAACGGCGTCGGCGCCCATCGCTGGGACATCACCGACCAATTTATCAACCTGACCCAGTCCTCATCCATTTATATTGGACATGATCTGAACGATCTTTTTCGTCATCCCCGCGAAACCGTGATACAACGGCATCGGGGCCACGTAGCCAACAACTGGTACGCGATGCACCGTTACGTCTCCTGGGGCGAGAGCTGGCGTCATACTGATGAGTGGATTCATACAGATACCACCAACAACGTATTTACTTCCATGATCACCGCCTATCAGGGTGCGCAATATCAACTGCGAATCGACCATACCGGTGCTACGGATGTTTACCGCTCACCTTGATCCATAGATGCCTTTCCGTTTACAAGGTGAGCTCTACCGATGGATTATCTGACGAGAGGAGAAGATGGCCTGATGACACTCAATGAGCTTTACAACCTGTTTGATCAGGCAATTAAGCAAACCGGCGGTCAATACATTGATCTCAGTCAAGCGCTGGTGGATCCGCTAAAGGATGTACTATCTCCGCTGGAATTGGATACGCTACGCGTCACCAGCCCCAAGCTCGGCCGTACCCCCTCCAGTGTAACCCTGACCGGCAGTGCCGGTTACCGGCAGCAAAACTGTAACCTTATTCTGGCTGCCACCGAGGAAGCCGATATCGTTTTTCTTCTGACCCTGGCGATCATCAGTGATCTTGACTGGACGCTGGCGAAGGTTTTTAACCATCTGCCCGACTACTATGCTTTTCAGGACGGTGTACTGAAGCCGACCCCCTCTTTTTTAAACGAGACGGTCATTACCCAGCCGGCATTTATCTCCAGCGCAGTAGAAAAACCGGAAGAAGGCCTCAAGCAAGGCCTGAACCTGCGAGGCAACTTGCTGATGGAAGGCCCGCTGTCGCCGTATACGGTTTTTTATGGTGAAGGTCCCTTTTCCCTGCAGGGTCCCATGGAACTGCAGGGGGACCAGTCACCCATCTTTGAACTGGATGCGGCTGTCTACGGCCATTCGGTGCCGGTAGGCGGTACACGCTTGGACAATATCGGCCTGCGGCTGGCAGTACGCTATGATAACGATCAGGACGCCGAAGATTGGCCGGAACAGGTTTCGGTGCTGGAAGCCACCGGTACCATTTATCTGGGCGATCAAAATCCTATCCGGATTCTGCTGGCAGCCTCCCTGCTGGAAGGCGATTTTGTCTGGGCCTTCCGGGCCGAGTTCAGCGACTATTCCGAACTGATCAAAGGCGGTCTGACCGCGCTGGCCTCAGCTTTCTTCGGCGTACCTGCGGGAGAACTGGTGCTGCCGGACGGCCTTTCCTTCCTGTCCAGCATCTATCTGTCTGAAGTAGGGGTCGGCCTGACCGTTCCGGAAATCAGCATGAGAGCTAATGATACCTTAGGTATTTCCTATCTATATGCCACCATCCAGTCCAATGAGGTCTGGAAGCCGCCGATTCCCTTTATATCTCTTTCCAAGGTTGGCGCTAACTGGAACTTTATCTGGTACGACGATCCCCTGCACCCGATGATTCAAGGCACCATATACGGCACGTTTAATTTCGGCAAGACCGAAGATATGCCGGCAGACACCGCAGAAAGAAACACCGGATTCTCCATTGAGGTGTCGGCCACTGTCCCCGATTTTCTGATAACCGGCCGGCTGTCCGTGAAGGATGAGATTGATCTGGGGGAGGCGTTTTCCTGGTTTTTCGGCTCACCCGGTCCCCTTACCGATTTAAAAATCGTGGATCTGGAATTTACTGCCGGTCCTTTCGACCAATCTTTTTACGGCGAAGCGGTAATTACCACCGGCTGGAACCTTCAACTGGGGGATGTTAACTTTAACCTGGCTTACCTGTACATGATGATAAACTCCTCCCAGAACAGCCTGTCCGCTGGAATTACCGGCGCACTGATGATAGATGACCAATATAACCCGGAAGGTCTTTTCAACCGGCCGGACGGTACCGTCCCCACCTGTTTTCTGATTTCCGCTTTCTACAGCAAAAACGGAGACAAGGGCGGATGGCTCTTCGAAGGGCATCTCCATCCCGGCTCCAGGCTGGACCTGATTGCGCTGGTACGCAAGTTTTTAAGCATTCCCGATCCCCACTGGCTGCCAACTCTGACCATCGAAAAGCTGGCTGCCAGTTTCAATACCTCCACCTCTGAATATACGTTTGCCGGTACGATCAACGGCCGCTGGAAAATCGAAGGGATCCTGGACGGCATTGATCTTTCCGTTACGGCGGGAGTAGATCTTGCGCACCGCAAGAAGAGTATGCCGGCAGATAATGCGCTGGTCCTGAACGACAACGACATGGTCCTGGTGGGCAAGCTTTTCGGAAAATTCATGGTCAATCGCTTCTTCGTATCGGTAGGCATGAATTTGAAGGAAACCGAATCTACCTATCTTTTTTCCATCAGTTACGGAGATGTAGAGTTATCCGGCGCCACTTCCTGGCTGGGCGATGCCGAGCACCGGCATCAGGTAATCAATTTCACCCTAAACGGCGTCAGCCTGGGATCCCTTCTCACCTATTTTGTAAACCTGGCCCGTCCGGGCAGCGATTTCAAGCTGGACCCGCCCTGGGACTTTTTAAATTCCATTTCCCTCTCCCGGTTTACCCTGACCGTGGACCCGACCGACTCCTGGGTCTCGCTGACATACAAGCTGAATCTGAATTTGGTCTTCGTCGATATTGAGGATATTGGCGTCAAATACATCTCCCACGAAGGTACGGGGTCGGTCCGGTTGGTCATCAAGGGCCGCTTCCTGGATCAGGAATATGACGACGGCCACGAACTGGAATGGGACGTGGTGGACGATCCGGCGCCGGCAGTGCCCGGCGAGGGCGAACAGCTTTTCCGGCTTCGCTACCTGGGGCTCGGCCAGCACGTGCTATTGAAAAACGCCGCCAGCTATGAATCCGTGGATGACGTGATTGAAGCCCTGCGCGATCAAATGAAACCGGTGACTGACAACTCCAGGAACCCGCTGGATCAGCCGTCCGGTTCACTGTTGATCTTCGATGAAAACAGCCACTGGCTGATTGGGCTGGACATCGAGGTTATGAGTACGGTATCCCTGGCAGTGGTCTTCAATGACCCGGCCATTTACGGGCTGGTGGTTTCACTGGGCGGTTCCCAGGCCGGCAGCCTGGCCGGGCTCCGCTTCGAGATCCTATACAAACGCATCACGGACAGCCTCGGCGTTTTTAAGGCTGAAATCCGGATACCCGAAGCCTTCCGTCAATGGCAGTTCGGCGTTGTTTCCGTAACTCTGGGAGTGATCGCCGTGGAAATCTACACCAACGGCGACTTCAAGATCGATCTGGGCTTCCCCAAGGGCCGGGATTTTTCAGATTCCTTCAACCTTCAGGTTTACTATTTCATCGGTCACGGTGGAATTTATTTCGGCAAGCTGAACGGCGCTACCTCCAGCAAAGTACCAGTGGTCACCAACGGCAATTTCAGCCCGGTGCTTGAACTGGGCATCGGCCTGGCAGTGGGCGTGGGACGCGAGTTCAACAAGGGACCGCTCAAAGCCGGTCTCTATGTGGAACTGGTAGGAATCTTCGAAGGGGTGCTGGCCTGGTTTCATTCCAATGACGCCGCGCGTGAACCGTCCATATACTACTGGGTTCGGGCAGTAGCCGGTATTATCGGCAAGCTCTACGGCTGTGTCGACTTCAAGGTAATCAAGGTTTCAGTCAGCGTGGAAGCATACGCCACCGTGACCCTGGTCCTTGAATCCTATAACCCGACCATCGTGGAATTGGATGTAGGAGTTGAAGTAAAGGCCTCCATCAAGATTTTGTTTATCCGTATCCATTTTAGCTTTGGCATGAACCTGCATGCCTCCTTCACCATTGGCGAGAAGAGTGCGACACCCTGGCAGGTAGCTTCGTCCGCTAGCCAACCGTCACTGAACGGTTATCGCCACAGTAACCGGCGTTCCCACCTGGAAACCCGTGCCTTGACCCGCATGGCATCCAACAGCGCCAATTCGCTGCTGGGCGGATATCCGCGTCTGGACCGGCTGCGGGACGTAAGACCGGTATATGCGCTGGAGTGGGGTTCCGACCCGGTGTTTCCCGATCAAAAGGTTCATAATGTCTCCCTGAAACTTATTCCGGCCTTCACCATCGCGGGAATTGATGTGCAGTACCAGGAAACCGCGTCCGGGAATACCGATCCTCAATATAAAATCATCTATCTGCTGACCGCGGAAAACGGAATTGATCCGGACGCCATTGAACTGGAAGACGTGCGGCGGATCAGCGCTGACCGTTCCGCACATGCATCCGATATCGCTTCTCTTTCTCTGAACGTGCTGATTGAAGCTATGTTCCGCTGGGCGGTCTCCGCTATGAAAATCGGCATAACGGCGGACATCAGCAGCGGCCAGCTGGAGTACCTGTATGACCAACTGGATCTCCCCGATACCTCCCGGGCCGGATTTAACCTGGATACTCTTTCCGAATTTTTCACCCACAACCTCCTGTTCCAGATTGCCGCCGTCCCGGAAGGCCCATCGCCTGACAAGATTTCCGGAGTGATCTTCCCGATGATACCGCTGCTGTCCTGTACATCCGATCAACTACAGGGTATCGATTTCACTACCTACAATCCGGTGGGCGCTACCTACCAGCAAGGAATTGACCAATACTTCAAAGATATTATGATGAAACCGCCTAGCGCCGGGGGCGATGATCTGCCGGCCGGTAACGGCGTCACCGAGCCCACCTGTTCCATGGCAGCAACCATTTTTAGCGATTATTTTCTGTTACTCACCAAAACAGTGGTCCAATCCGCGCTGGACTGTCTGGAGTCCTATTCCTATACGCTTACCGCCACGGACTCCCTGGACTGTATCGCGAAAAATCCCTTGTTCAAGAGTGACGCCATCCCTTATATCATCAAGACTGGCGATACGCCGGATACGGTGGCCGCTTATTTCGGATTTACCACCCTGGAATTAAACTACCTGAACCCGGACATCGCGCAAAAACTGGCCGGACTCCCGGGCTCCGCAATTACCGTCAATATCGGCGTAACACCGCAATCCATCGGCATCGCCAATCAAAATACCGAATTAACCGGGAACACCGGCCTCAGCCTGGGGGATATCCCCTATCAGATCGAGGCCGGCGCCACCCTTGCCTCCATCGCGGACCGTTTCAATCTGTCCGACGTATCTAGGTTGATTACCACCGATCTGATCAGAGATGCCGGCCTTTTGAAAACCGGTAATTCCATGCAGGTTGGGCCTTATACCTACAGTAATCCCAATAACCTGCCGGTCGATCTTGTGTCCGCCATCCTGTATACCCGTTTAAATGATCAAAAAGATATCCCCTATCAGCCCTGGTACACCGAATTCATATTTAAGCATAACGATAAACTGAAAAGTTATGGGGAAGTCTTGCCCGCCGGAGTAGAACTGGTGGTGCCGCAGGCTTATAATGATTACCCTCTTACCGAAACCTATACTACCCTGCCCCAGGACACTCTGCGGTGGATCGGTGCTTACCTGTCGCTGCAGCAGAACTTTAACGCCGACCAAGATCCGTCCGGCGATTTCGGGAAATTCAACGCGGCAGTTCGCGGCCTTAATCCGGGTGGAACCGGACCGGTCCACTTCCCGGACGATATGAAATATGTGTTGCAGCCCCTGGAGACACTGGTCTCCCTGGCGCAACGGCTTTTCATCACTGACATCATGGACCTCGTAACCATAATAAAGTCACAGTCCAACCTGCTGGCAGAGCGGGCCCTGATCACTATTCCCGACGTGACTTATACCACAAAGGCCGGGGACACCCTAATCACCGTGGCCGGTTTCTTTAACCTGGGAGTGGCTGATCTGTGCGGCCGGCCCGGCGTTAATAGCCAGGCCGGATTATTCCGGTTAGATGCTGAACTAAACCAAACCATTAAGATTCCGGATGTTCCCAAAATGAACATCAAAGACATCGTCGATGCGCTGCTGGAGGGCGAAACCCACAGTAAAGTTTCGGGGATGACTTCACGCTTTTTCCTGCATGGACTTCGATTGCCCGCGCCGGAACAAAAGGGACCGACCGATCCCATTACTGCCACCGGCCCCATGACAGGGTTATACCAGTTGACCGGACAGCAGGTACCAGGCCTGGTTCCGGAGTCTGTTCCGGTGCAGAATGAAGATAAAATCCGCGCCACCATTCATTTCAAAAAAGAAAAACCGGTTGACTGGATAGCGTTTTATGAATCTGCGACCCTGGCATCCTTTAATGAGCTCAGGGCCATGAATCTGCCGGCGGAAGATATTCACGCCCTGAATCCAGGATTAATGGGACGTAACGAGGTAAACGGCCGGATGATCGTCTTGACCCGACGTCTGGATACCGATAACGATCAGACCCTGGACCTGACCATCCGGGAAGAAGACCTGCACGAAGGGTATCCTGACACATGCCTCAAACCGCATGTGAAAGTTCCGCTGGCACCCATGAAGCTGTTTGATTTTACCCCGATAAGCTATGGTCTGCAGCATGGGATCCTCTGGCAAGCAGCGGTCCTTCCCTCCTTGCCGGCGGAAGCGTCTGCGTTGCCGCTGACCGGCAGTCCGGTAATTCGTCCTTTTACCGACACCCTAAACGCACGAATCGGTAACGCCGGTGAAGCCGCGATTCCTTATCAGTTGATATATGATCAGGCCAAACCGGATGCCCTCCCCAGCACCTTGACCGGTTATGCCTGGGGTACACTGGTCAAAGTGGCTATCCGCCGGATCCGTCAGAGCGAAAACCAGACTGCAATGATGAAAAACACCTATGAAATTATCGGATTGGATCAGGCCGGCAAACAACTGGTTTATCGGTTGTTGCAACAACTGGCGGTCCGGGAAACCGCAGACGATAAGGTGTATCTGATGTATGATACCGGTTCCAACAGCCCGGTGCCCACCGGCTTCAGCTCAGACGCGGTTGATGATAGCAACACCTATATTTTGAAAACCAATCTGACCACAGAGACCGCCGACAACAACCTGCTGATGGCCCGCGCCTCCAATGAACCACCGCTTTCCGGAAAATACTTCGCGGCCCTTCTCTGTCCACGGGCATTCCTTACCTTGCTCTGGGAATGCAGTGTGATCGGTGGCGGCTATTATCTGAATTACAGCGGTACCGGCAATGCCGGACTGCCGGATTCCATCTTTGCCCAGGATGGAAACGGTCAGCTATGGCTTGTTTTCTTATATGGTCCGCAATCCGCAGGCAGCCTGCCGGACCGTAAGCTTTACTCCTTTAATAACTGCGCCGTACTGGGCGTCAATCTGGACGACGGTACCGGCAATGTATTCGTTGAAGCCGCTAATAATGCGGAAGTAACCAAGAATCCCACCTTGAAACCGGGCAATCTTGGATTTGACATGATGCTGTACAACCCGGAAATCACACCGCCGGGTACCGCTGCGCAGTTAACCGCCCAGCAACTCTACAGTTTGATGGGCTATAAACTGATCAAAGACACGGGTAACCTATTTATAGAAACGCCGGAAGCCCTGCCGGCCAGTCCCACCGAGGCAGGCGATCCCGGTGAAACCGCGCGGGACCGTATGCTCCGCCGCAAACAGCGGCGCGCCGGCATTGCCTCCAATGAAGTTCTGCCCTACTGGCATTTGGAGCAGGTCCTTCCGGTAGCCAAATTCGCTGCCCGGCACCCGCTGCCGCTCTGTCCGCCCTTGCCCGATCCGGGCGATGATCCCTACGCAGGCGTGCTTAACGGCGCTAAAGCGCCTTTGGCGGTTTGGTTTACCGACGTATTCGGCAACGTGTCCCAAGGTTATCCCCAGCCCAGCAACGACGCCGCGGTTCCATCACTGCTCCTCGCTTCCGGCTATACCGATCCGATGATCGGACTGGGTAAATGGCCGGCGGTAGCCAGCAATTACCTGATAACGGTTTCGCCGCAACCATCGGTCGCGGTTCTGAAGGTTGAATCCTCTTTTGATGCCGCCAGCTTCCTGCCGGGGATGACCCGAACGCTGGCCATGGTCCAGGAACAGGCGGCCCAACAGACCGAAAGGTATCAATCGATCTACTACCAGTGTGCGCAGCCCGACGTGCGTTTCGCACTCCGGACTTCACTCTCCCAGAATCCCGGTAGCCAACCCGATATGCTGCCGGTGGACAAAACGATTTACCAGCGGTTTGCCGCCGCTGCTTATCTCACCCTGCAAAATATCCGGCGGCTGCTGCCGGTCACCGCGAATACCGCGCAAACCCCTACTCTGGAATCCATTTCCGCCGACTACGGCGTCAGTTATGCCGAACTGGCTGCGGTTAACGGAGACCGGTTCATTTCCGATCTATTCGGCGCTGCGCAGGTTGAAACCCCGCTGTATATCACCAGCGCCTTCGGAGATTCCGCCCGGTCCCTTACCCGGCGCCTGGCCGAACAGGGTGTAACGATTCAGCCTGTCGATTTGCTGCTTCTGGATAACAACACCATACTGTCCCTGAATCCGGGCACGGTTTTATCTATAACCCGTACCCCGGTACCTGGCGTCACCACGCCGCTTTCCCTGGAACAAGCCGCTGCGGCCGCCCTGTGCTCCGTCACGAGCTATGCCGCCGCCAATGCGGACTTGACCGGCTGGCTGAAGCCGGGCTGTACGCTGTCCTACCAGGGACTGAGCCTTACGGTGGAAATCACAGAACCGGACGGACCCACGCAAAGCTTCAATATGATCGCCCGGCGTTTCATCACAGAACTCAATGCGGATTCCCGTACGACCGGTGTGATGATCGCGGCGGCCAATACCACCAGGGACGATATTTTCCAACCGGACGTTACCACTTATAAAGCGAATTACGTGGTACAGCGAAATGACACGCTTCTGTCCAATCATTCCGGCTGTTCCAAGGAAAACCTGGCAGCCCTGAATACCGATACCGTGAATCTCTTCTCTGCGGGAGCTGCGGTTTACTACGGTGCCAAAAACCGGACTCCCCAGGGAACGCTCAATGAGTTCTGCCACACCTACAACCTGGTGCCGGAACAGCTCTTTTATCACCTGCGCCAATCAACCCTTACGACCACCGGACTGGCCATCCCCGGCGCCGTACAGCTCCCACCGGAAACGGGCACTCTATACAACCCATACTCCGTGGCGGCCGGCGACAGTCTCCAGTCTCTGACCGGCATCTTCTCGGTTCCCGGCGCGTCGTCACAGGAGCAGATGGTTGCGATCGCCCGCGCGAACTTGACCATGCCCGGTCTTTTTACCGGCGGTCAGACGATCACCGTAGACGGGGCCAGTGTAACCACGTTGACCGGCGATACCATCCAGGCGATTCTGGACCGGTTTACCACCGCCGGACATCCGGTCACACTGGAACAGCTGGTGGCCTCCATTGGCGAGCGGACCGATCTGTTGCAGGACGAAGCCTTTTTAATCATGGGGCTGGCCCGGGTTCCGTCTACGTACGAGCACTGGAAGCTCTCTTCATTGGCCGCGCTGTACCATACTGATCTGGCACCTTTCGCGGCCATGAATGCCGCATTGTTTGGCATCATTGCCGCCGGTGTGACCCTCTCGGTCACCGTAAACGGTGCAACTCATGGCACCCCCAGTACGCAGACTTATCAGGTGCAGACCAGAACCGGCGACACCCTGAACAGTATCGTATCACGTTTCAACACCCAGATTCCCACATCGCTTACCGATGTAGTACTGAGCAATCAGGATATCCCATTAATCAAAGCCGGCGTTCAGCTTTTGCTGCCACCGGCCAATGCCTGTGTCAGCGTATTGATCGGCGCCGGGGGCAACCGTTTTCCATCGGCGGTTTTCCCCTTAAACGTATCCCTTGAAATCAGCCGTGACGCTGCCCTTATCCACCCGGATTTTTCCGATAACGAACCGACCCGAATGGACCGGACCGTCATCCCGCCGGTTACCGGCCGCAGTGCCGGCAGCAACGATCCCATGCGAATTGCTGAATTTGCCCGGGCGTTTCGAGAGGCCATCCCCATGCTCAAGCTGGCAACCGGCAAACCGGGCAGCGTGCTGGAAACCGGTGACACCGATGATGGGCGAAGTGACCGGGATCTGTGGGCGGTAGTTTTCACAGACGGCGGCATCAGCAAGATTGATATCAAAGCTCCGGTTCATTATCAGGAACTGCCCGACCTGCCGCTGCCGCGCTACTATGCCTTGCGTCCGCTGGAAAACAAGCTTTCGGCTCAGAAAGCAACCCCTTTCCGTGCCCTGAAGGACGATGGCAGCTTGGGCGATCCCTTGCCGGTGGACTACCAGGGTATCGACCTGGAAGTGTGGGCCCGCAAATTCCTGGCCGATTTCGACCTGTTTCTGACCGCGCCTTACACGGTGCCACTCTGGTCCTTAAACGGCGGCGCACTGCGCGCTACCCTGGACAGCCTGATTGAAGCCAAGGATAAGCTCAGTCAAGCCATTGCCCAGGGATTGACCTATGTTTTGAACCAACCGGTGACGGATGGGCCTGCCGCCAATGACGACCCGGCCTTGCAATCGGCCCGGGCTCAATTGATTCAGCGGCTGAAAGTCAGCTTGAGCAAGGCTTACAGCACCGATGTGATCCTGCAATACGACAGCCATGTGATTGCGCGGGGGTTTGACAAACCGGCCCGCTTAGCCGGTCACTTGACCGCGGATACTCCGGCGGAAGCTGCTTCCGGCACGCAGCCCAAATTCGCCTTCGGCAATGCCAAGACTGCACTGACCACCGATGATGATTACGTCAATTTTCTGCTGAATGTGGTCAATGAAACCCTGCAGGAATTGTTGGACCTGCAGTTGACCTATAACTATCAGGAGCTGGAATTCGATATTGAGAAAACGGAAGGAATCTGTGAATACGAGGCGTCTAACTGGCTCACCTTCATCAACGGCGACAGTACGGTGTCGGCCGATCCGTCCCTTTCCATTAACCTGGGCCGGGCCGTCATACCGCTGCCCCTGCGTTCCTATCCGGAGCTGCCGCGCCTGGTTTCCCAGACCACGGAGGCCGCCTATTCCGGCGGGAACCAGCCTGCGTCCATTGCCCAAGCCAAGGAATGGAATTACAACATGATCTACGAACATCAGGACGCCGCCCAGGATCTGATCACCTTGACATTGCGCCTAAATCAGCCCTATCAGGCAAGCACTACGCTGCAGGGAAGCAACCAGTTACCCACCCTGATGCAAACCCTGGGGCAGTATATCAACGTGGCAGATAAACTGTGGAGCATGCTGGAGCGGCTGCTTACCGTCTCCGGCATCGGCCTGGAAGAAAACCTGCAAAATGCCGTTGCTACTTTCGCCTCGCTGGCGCTGGACATCAGCGAGAGCTGGCAGCGTCACTGGCTGCCCGGCGTCAACGCCCTAAAGGCCAATGCCAGCCCGCAGACCCAGATTTTCGACTACAGCGTCAGGCTGGTTCCGGACCAACAGGGCAGGTATTATTCCGGATTGAATCTGTGCTACAATACGGTTCTCCCCTGGCCGGGCGTCAATCCACCCGACATCATTGTCAGCGCCGACGGCAAGGAAAGCGTTACCCTGAGCAAAGGCCAACCTGTAAGCGGCATATTGACCTATACCTTCCCCGAAGTGTCCGCCGCGCAGTTTCCGGTGAATACCCGGCTGTTGCTGAAACTTACGTTTAGCGGTCTCGACATCATGAACCAGCAGAACGGCGTCAGCCTGGTCGGGGTGATCCGCAATCGGGATCTCTTGAAAATCAACGGCAGCGCGGGTCAGATTACCATCCCGACCAATCGCAGTTTTATCTATGAAACGCCGATGATCGCTTTCCCGGGTATCGCCACGCCGCTCCTGACCTGGAATATCCCGTTCCCCTTCGGCGCATCCGGCGGCCTGGTATCGGCGATCCGTGATCTCTTCTCACAGATCCTGGGTACTCCCGTCCAAGAAACCGATCTCTCCGTAGCGATACAATACGGGTATACCCTGGTGCCGGCCACCGCTGAAAGCGAGGCGCTGGTGGTGACCATGCCGGTTCTGTTCAAACCACGGTTCCGCTACACGGATGATGTGGTCCAGGAACTGGCCAATGCCATGAACGCGTGGAACAGCTGGAAAAAGCCCAACCCATGCGGCGGTTTCTGGAATTTCGCCATCAATGCTTTTTCCAGCATTGATGGCTCACCCCAACTGCCGATACTGTCACTGAACCGTCTCACGACCGCTTTGCGTTCATCATAACGATTGAGAGGTCGGGGGCTAGTCCCCGACCTCTCAATAAAATAGCCCACAGGAGTTTCACCTGCAGGCTCTCACAGGACTTACAATAAGGCAATTATCCCGGATAACCGGATTATCCAAAAGTGTCATTAATCGATCTTAAAAGCGGGACGCGGAACTTGTCCCTTTATGCCTGGTCACTTTATTCCTTGAGAAATCATGAGCGCATCTGATACTTTTTGCATTGTTGCCTCATCAATGGAACCAATCTTTTCTCTTAGAAGGTTTTTATCAATAGTTCTGATTTGTTCCAATAAAATAACCGAATCCTTATGTAAGCCAAACCTCTTGTCGTTTAGATTTATACGGGTTGGCAGTTTAACCTTTGAAGTCTGCGAAGTAATAGCCGCAACAATTGTAGTAGGAGCGTACTGGTTGGCAATGTCGTTTTGAATAATCAAAACCGGGTTGCCTGTGTCTGGCTCAGGATAAATAACCGGGTCTAATTTAGCTAAATAAATATCTCCTCTTTTGATCTCCACCATCAAATCCTCCAAGCATCTCGCTGAAAACTTTAGCTTAAATGTCTACAGCAAATATAAGTTATGCATAAATTAAGCAGTTTTCTTTAAAAGCTGCTCATTTTGCACGGTAATATATGCGCATGGTGGATAATAGTTTTAGGGTGCATGTGGTGCCAAATTATACCACAGCCACTTCTTATGAAATAGCTGTGGTGCAGTTTTTTTTATAGTGATAGATTATGCCGGATCAGGGTGTTTTCTATTAAGCAGCAGGTTTATGACCGTTACGGCCTCAGCCCGGGTAGTATGGGTCAGAGGCTTGATGGTATGGTCAGGATAACCACCTATGATTTCATTAGCCCAGGCAGTATAAATCGAATCTCGTGCCCAGGCTGAAATACTGCTGTCATCGGCAAACTTTTTACCCGGTGCTACTTTATCAAGTTGGGACGCTTTTATAGCCATCACTGCCATTTGCTCCCGGGTGATGGGATCATCCGGGCCGAAGGTATCTGCATCATATCCATTAATAATGCCGTTTGCGGCTGCTATGGATATATAATCCCGGGCCCAATGCCGGGCACTGTCTTTATAGTACCTGTTAGTTCCGCTGTTTAGCTGCAGGGCTTTAACCAGCACTACCGTAAATTCAGCTCTGGTAATGGTCTGGTCGGGCCTGAAAGTCCCATCCGCATAACCTTTGATCATGCCTGAATCTGCCACTTGGTTGATGGCTGCTTCAGCCCAGTGACCCTTTATATCGGTAAATTTATCCGGCACCGGTTCCGGCTGATCGGGTGTTTTGACAGCCATAACGGCAAATTCGGTAAAATGGTCAATTGTTATGCTAATCTTATCACCTGATACGGTTCCCTCAATATTGACCCATTCTCCGGTATTAATATTGTAATAATGTACGGCCGACTGGAATCCCGGGGGTACCAGTTCCGGGTCGAAGGTGAATGTAATGGTAACCGGTTCATTAAAGCTACAGCTGCCCGATTCACCTGCGGACAATTCGTAAACCTGGCCCAGAAGCACAAAGCCGCTGGGTACCAGGGGCGGCGAACTGACCTTGGTAATGCTGATATTTACCGGGTCGGTCCCTTGCAAAGCTCCCGCCGGGATGTCCAGCTTTACCTCACTACCCAGGTTAATTTCCCCACCTTCTTCGGGTACTATTTTATCTGCTGCAGAAATTGTTTTATTGCTGTTGCTATGTCCACTACTGGAAGATGCTTTGGGGGTAACCGCCGGTGATGCGCCGGATGGCGGACTATTCCCGATCGCGTTTACTGCTGTCACCGTAAAAGTATAGGGCGTACCGTTATTTAGACCGGTAACTGTAATGGGACTTGCACTTCCGGTGGCGGTAATATTGCCGGGCGCTGATGTAACTATATAGCCTGTAATCGCACTGCCGCCATTATTCAGCGGCGGGGTAAAGTAAACGGTCGCCTGTTTATTGCCGGCGGTTGCGGTAACATTGGTCGGTGCATCCGGTTCGGTGGCATTAGTTATGGTCAATTCATTAGAAGTAAGATTATCCGAACCGGTCAGTTCTGTTCCATTAATGGTCAAACTTATATTTCTATTGCCTGTAAAATCGGTTCCATCGTAGGCCAGATCTATAACGCAGGTGGTTTCCGTACTATAGACTACGTCTGCCACGCTTAACCCGTCCGGCGCATTATTTAAGAGAAAATTATTCTTATCCAGTGCATCATCAATAAAGGCATCCCATTCGACAGTTGCATTTAATCTGGCCGTGTTGAGATCTTGCCTGGTCAGAGCCGGATCGGCTGCTATGGTCACGCCCGTAGCCATCGTGATGAAACTGACATCCGGGCTATAGCTGGTACCTATACTGTTACCGGCATAAGATCTGGCATAGTAAGTTGTATTCGGCCTTAGATTAATTAGATCAGCCTCTATGGTTCCAATAGCTCCGCCGAACTCTACCTTGTCAAGAGTCGGGCTGGGCTCGGTCCCGTAAACAAATCCGCAAACGCTAACCCCTCCTCCTCCGTCAGCAATTACTGCACTGGCTAAATGAGCTGCGCTGGCAGTAACATTTGTTACCGTGGTAAGGCTAACAGTAGGAGCTGTTTTGGCCTTTGCGGTTATGGTGAGCCCATTGGAAGTAAGATTAGTGTATCCGGCCAGCTCTGCTCCATTAATCGTTAGGCTTAAATTTTTATCATCATAGAAATCGGTTTCGTCAAAGGCCAGGTCAACCGTGCAAGTGGTGGCAGAATCATGGGTTACAGTTTCTACGGTTAATCCACCGGGAGCATTGTTTAGGGTAAAATTGGCCTTATCCAGGCTGGCATCAGCAAAGGTGTCTCCGTCAAGGGTGACATCTAAGCTGGCCGTATCCAGATTCTCTTCGCTCAGGGCCGGGTTAGCCGCTATGGTAACAGTTTTGGCTGCTGTATCAAAGCTAACGTCAGATCCATAACTTGTACCCACATTATTAGTGGCATAGGCTCTGACATGGTACGGTGTGCTGGGAATAAGACCAGTCAGAGTGGCTGTCATTTCTCCGGTGGTTCCGGTTACAGTTTGTTTTAAGTCTGTTATGATTGGATTTTCCGCATTTCCATAAACAAACCCCCGCTCAGTGATAGCCGCTCCCCCGTCCGCACTTACACTGCCGGTTATCTCAGCCCCGGTGGCGGTAATATTGGTTACCGAGTTGGTGGTAACGATGGGGGTGGTTATGTAGGTATACAGGCTCACTCCGGTTCCGCTGCCTCCTGCTGTGGTTACAACCACATCTTTGGCTCCCGCTGTACCGGATGGCACAGTGACAGTTATGGTGGTGTCATTTACTACCGTAATTCCTGTAGCGGTATTTCCACCTATGGTCACGGCGGTTGCTCCGGTTAAGTTGGTACCGGTTATAGTAACGCTGGTACCTCCGGCAAGCGGACCCTGGTTCGGACTGATACTGCTTACCGTTGGAGCAAGTACGTAAGTATATAGACCTGTTCCGGTTGTACTTCCTACGACTGTGGCGACAACTACATCCTTGGCTCCTGCCGTACCGGCCGGTACGGTAACCGTTAGGACGGTATCGGTGTTACCGGTTATGGCAGCGGCATTTCCGCCTATAGTTGCAGAAGTTGCTTCATCCAAATTTTCACCGCTTATGGCAACACTGTTTCCTCCCGCAAGAGGTCCTTGGTTAGGACTAATACTAAATATAGTCGGCGGGGGTACATAAGTAATCTCCAGACGTGCTCCCCAATCTCCTCCCTGAAGGTGATCATAAAAAGCAATAAAACTCCTGTTTTTATCCGGTGTAGTGCTTTGGTCACCAATTAAGACCAAAGTAGCCATTTTATCACCAGTATATTGAGATTCAATATAACTCGTAACATCAATGCTTTTCCAGCTATTTATATCACCTGATGCAAAAGTATAATTCTCTATTATTTTTTTATCTTCTGATGGAAAAGCTGCCCCATCAGCATCAGCCCATGTGTCATTATTAGATTCCCAAACATTTACAAAAGGAACAGCACTCTCTGGATTTCGGGTGTAATTAATGACATATATTTTAAGTTCAGCTTTCTTTATGGGACGGTTTTCAATACCGTTTAAATCAAATCTAACCGCAGCCTTATTGACATTACCATAATCAGAATCATAACCAAAATATAGTTCATAAGCACTGCGTTCTGGTGCAAAGTAGTAAGCATATACCCCAGCATCATCTGTAAAAATATCCGCGCTGGTACCAATAACCAGATCGGCTGCAGATACATCGGCAGTCGGCCATAATAGTTGAATACCGGCCAGAAATAACAGTAAAAGAAGATAGCGGATCGGTTTTTTTACTATAATCATATAACCCTCCTTATCCGTTGATCCTTATCTATCTGTTTGAACTAACCACGGGGCGGAAAGAACCCTTGCAAAGCTATGATAAAGATTAAGCCTAAATTGGGCTGGGTATTATTATGCGCGGCATTTCCCCCTGTTCCTATGACAGCTTGCAGGTTCATACCAATGCCAGGCTGGCTGTTATAGACGCTTGCTCCTCCTCTTCCCGTACTGGACCATATGGTTCCGTCCGGAGACTTTGAATCAGCAGTAGTTTGACAATTGGGTACATGAGTATGGGCGGGCAGATTGTCACTGGTTAGCTGAACAGTGGCTGCTCCACCTTTCTGTGCTATTGGACGGGGAGTCAGATTAGGTCCATTTCCATAGCCAAGTGCCGTCCGACCCCTAAGATCAGGCAAATTGAAATTGGTTCTTCCATCGCCCCCGAATGCATTGCCTATAACCGCAAACAAGGCTGTATTTTGCTGTATCATTAGCTGTTGACCATCACAGAAGGCCCATCCGACCGGAGCAAAATTTCCGGCAAAAATACGAATTTCACCAATAAAAGGATCTGCCATTTCTCATTCCTCCTTTAATTTCGCGAGGGGTATATACCGAACACGGCTATGCAATAATTTATTACTGTATAGGGCTGCATATTTGAATGTGCCTGTGATGCTCCGCTGTTGGCCAGAGCCGGTGCAGTACTGGCTTTAGTAGAATCAACCCCATAAGGATTGGATGTGCAGTTGGCCCAATAATTACCGGCCGGATTTGTAGTATCAGCTCCTTGCGCACTGGCTCGGGCTTGATGGTTATGCAGCGGCATCTCAGCAACCGTAAGAATATGATTCTCTTCTCCCATTGGCCGGCCCGGCTGTGCATCTGTCGTGTGAATGGCAGTCCTTCCGCGCAAATCCGGCAATTTAAATGTAGTAATACCGTCTCCTCCATAATAAGTCCCCAGTAAGCTATACAAAGCTTGGTTTTGATTAATCGGTAATGCAGACCCATCACAAATAGCCCAACCGCGAGGGGCAAACGAAAATGCAAATATTCTGATTTCGCCTAAATATGGCTCCATGTAAAATCCCTCCTCTTTCGTATAAGTTCACTTAATTACGGGTAGGAAAATAACCACCATCATCAAGGCAAATAATATAGTTAATACAAATAAACGGCATCATGTTGCCATGCCCCTGAGGCGAATTACTTCCCGTTATGGTTATCGCTTCCGCATTCATTTGCCCATTGGGTGTGTTGGTAGAATACTGAAATACGGTACTGCCTGCCCAAAAAGCGTTCTCGGGACTTGCTGCAGTTCCGGGCGCATTGCTGACCATAATCTCATGAGTATGTTGCGGCAATTGCGCACTGTTAAGCACAACCGTTTCCGCTCCGCCCATTTCGCCTATAGTTTTGGTGCTTATACCGCTCCCTGTGCCCTGGCCTACAGGAATGCGGCCCCTTAAATCCGGCAATTTAAAGGTGGTTGCATCTCCTCCATAAATATTGCCGATTAAAGCGTACAATGCTGAATATTGGGTAATAGGCAAAGACCTTCCATCACAAAGTGCCCATCCCACAGGGGCATAGTTTCCTCCAAACATGCGTATTTCGCCTATAAAACAATCTGCCATGTTTAATACCTCCTTTGATTATTTTTATAAAGGGAATTACTCCATTACAGCAAACGGTTAAAGACTACCTCATATTGCATACCACTGGTGTTTCTGGCCACCGGTACCATAAAAAGTGATAATGAGCCCAGTTGCTCATGCTCCATCTCATATATCTGCTGGTTCAGCATAGGTTCCAAAGGGCCTTCGAAAATAAGAAAAAAGTTTTCCTGGACCTGGTTGGATATGATTGGATTGACTTGCAGCAGTTTTAGTTTGATATCAGGCATATCAGCCGGGGTAATTACTATAAAATGGCTGTCAACGTAGGGGGAGATTTGATCGCAGCTTAAAGAATCCAGACTGTTCACTTCCTTTCCCAGCCTGATTCAGTTATCAGGCTCAGATTTGCGCCATATCATGGTCAAATATGGTTCACCGGCTTGCAGGAGCTGAAATCCCAACCGTTCATAGAACCGGCGGGCAGGGTTGCTTTTTAGCACGGCCAGCCTCAGTGATTCTCCGGGCCGCATCTCTTCTTGCAGCTCCCGCAATAATGCATGACCGATACCCCGGTTCCGGAACTCCGTCAACAGGCTTATATCAACCAGAACCCGGCCTGTTTCGGTTTGAGCCAGCAATATACGTCCGGCCGGGGTATTTTCAACATAGATAATTCTGCTCTCCAGATCAGGATATTGCATCTGATAGGAACGTTGCTGACATTGATATTGCATACGCAAGAATTCCCCTTGTTCTTCCGGCGTCCATCCCCAGGCAGATATTTCTGCTTCCCGGGAATTGGCATAAACAGTGAAGAAAAAGGGGTCCGTTGACTCGGTTATAACTGTTTTATATTCCTTCATGCCTCCCCCTTTTTCGCCATTATTGGCGTTTAATATATTTGTTGGTGGTAATCCTACTTTTGTATCATTTGTTGACTACAATTTAACTTTTTTATTGTAGGTCTGTCAACCATTTTTATCCATAAAAATCCTTTTTAAGGTAAAAATGCAGTACGGCTGCCAAATGGAAATAGAACGACATTCAAAGTAACCTATCCGTTATTATGCAGATTTCTGCGATTATCCAACATTGGTTTCAGCCCTGAGCAGAAAAATAAAAAACTCCAAGAAATGCGCAACACTTCTTGGAGCTATTATGGGTTTATAAGTCCAATTGCAAAAGAGATTAGAACTTTGGAAAAATCAATTCTGTTGGCTCTTAAACCAGATGCCTGATAATATCATCCGGATTCCCATACAAGTAATCGATAATGGGGATTTGAATCATGGTGTAGGCACCCGGTTTCTGCTTAAGGCTGGCTCGGGCTGCAGCAACCATGATCTGCGAAGTTAAAGCCGGGTTATTTATCTTCATGGAGTAACTTAACAACTGGTTATGGGTTGAGCCCGAAACACCTTTGCGCTCCATGTTAACTCCATGCCCTACATCCAATAACATAGCCACATCCGGCACCTGGCTTACAATAGTTTCATCGTTGGCAAAGTAGGGGTCATTCTTAATGGCTGCTGCAACTTCATTAAAGTCAGTTCCCGGTCGGAGCTGCACATAAACCATCCGACGATGGACCCCTGTACCGGTCGGGATAGTCATCGACAAGGCATTTTCCACCCCGGGGATGGATTTGGCAGCTACGGTGTGCCCCATACTCATGCCGGGCCCGAAATTGGTATAAGTAATGCCGCGGGGAGCCATGAACTCAAACATACAGCGAACCATAGAATCGGTACCAGGATCCCAGCCGGCTGAATTGACAGCCACGCTATGGTTGCGGCGGGCAACTTCATCCAGTTTGATGCGCAAATCTGCCAGGTGCCCGTGAATATCATAACTGTCCACCGTATTAATTCCCATAGCCAATATTTTAGCGGCAACATCCGGTACTGCCCGGGTAGGAATGCATAACAGGGCAACATCAACCTCCGCTAATTCCTCGATCGATGCGACCAAATTGTGAGCTTGAGCTGCGGCCAGGGATGAACCTTCCAGTGCCCCGGCCGGTTCCACGATTCCTGCTAATTGCATGTCTGGTGAAGCTTGTACGGCCTCAACCGCATATTTTCCGATATTACCATAACCCAATACTGCAATATTTGTTTTCTTCATCATGAATATACCTCTGTCCCCATTTAATATTTTTCTCTAGGATATATTAAAGTTGAGTCATATAGCAAGAAAGTATGCCGTATACATGAACGATAGCGGTGAAGAAATTTGGGTTCAACTTTAATCCAATGTTCTCAGTTTATATAATATTAATAGAGACGGAGCGTACCGTCTTGAACCATAATAAAGAGGTATCTGGGGAGCATGGAGATAGAACCTACCATTACTAAATCCTTACGGCAACTCATCAAGGAGCTTCAATTCAGAACCATCAGCAAATTTTATAAGTTGAGGTTGGATATCAATGGATAACTGTTCTGTCGGAGTTTCAAAAAGCAATTGGTCTGAATCAATAAACGGATTAATTTCTTTTGACCAAGTTAAGGGAATAGATGTACCAGGTGTCCAGTTGCCTTGAAATACCAGGTCTTCATTAAGTAGAAGACCACCTTCAATAGCCTTTACATTTAACTGTGCCTGAATCTCATTTACCGCAACAGTACCATTAAGATGGGCATCCGCTGAAAAAGTAATTGAGTCGTCCCAGCCCCAATCGTCAGAGTTTCTTATAAGGGTAACACTACCTAACGCTAGCGCTTTATCTATCTTTTCCACAATTGGCTGGTTCAGTTTATCCAGTTTGGCTTTTTCTAATCGTTTGCTTTCATTAATGACATCGCCCAAGTTGCTCAATTCCGCCAATTGCCAATAGTTTCCCATGTCACGCATTTTTAGATCAGCCACCAGGTTTTTATCATATCCTGGAACCTTTATTTCTAGACCTACTATAGCTATATTTCCCTCTTTTTTTACATATTTAGTTCCAACCACCTGCATGGATTGATCTTTTGCCTTGTTCAGCAGATCTTTCACCACAACTGGATCTTCCTTGTCCTGGCTTGCATCGGTTTCAACACTGCCCTTTTCTACAAAGCTTTTCACTTCTTTATTAACTACCTTTACCAGTTGGGGTTTGAACATTTCAATTAAGCCATCGGCAAGCTCATTCTGTATTTCTTCGGGGTCATTAATGGCAACTTCACATAACTGATCAACCGCACGGGTTGATACGCTTTCAATATCTACATACTTTTCAAAAGTAGGTAAATCATGTTGCTTTATCGCTTTAGCAATCATCTTCAAAGAGTACTCCGGTGTGGTTGTCCAGTAATAATAACCGCCGCCACCCAAAAGAGCTAACACTAAAACGGCCAATACCCAAGGTAGAACACGTCTTTTTTTAGGTGGTAATACATCACTGTTTAATTCCTGGGTAATCACATTGTCAATATTTGTTTCTTCACCATCCATTTAGCATTCCTCCCATCTTGTACTCCCGACAAATTATTATCCTACTTCCTTTCTGTTGGCCAACTACATTACTAAATCTTAATTTCTTTTTGTATCCTTATATTCCCTGCCAGATAAATGAGAAAAGTTACAATCTATTGCAAAAAGCCCTAACAATCTCCTAAATATACGCATATTTGCAACATAACCAATTACGGTACAATATATATTAGTACACTTTATAATGCTATTAAGGGAACGATAAAGAGCAGCACCATGCAAACGTGTAATTGAAGCATTAGTGAAATGTGTTGGGTAATAAAAAATCGCCCCTGACTTACAGATCGATGTAACTAATTAAGTAAATTCCAATAACTAAGCATCCCCATCAATCCTATAACCGCCAGGGTAAATATACTATAATGCACCCGGTCCATCCGCCCCCAAAATCCCTTCCACCAAGCCATCACCGTAAAGGACACCAGTAAACCACTGAAAATCCACATTAGCGTTGGTACAACACCAAGTAATAGCGTTCCCTCTACAGGCATAAACGCTTCTTGGGGCAATTGGTATACAGGGTCAATACCCGAAGAAAACAGGTTGGCGAATAAAAGCAAGATGGTGACAGCGGTACCAATTCCAACCCCGGAAGCAATGATAGAATTACACCAACCTGATATCATTCTGATCATCCAGTAAATAAGTGAACTTATGGTGATTAATATTATGATTAGTGCAGCTAATGCCGTAAAACTGATAGTTGCGTAAAATGGAGCTTGGGAATATGTCATCGGTCCGTCGGTAGTCAGCATTACCCTGCCGAAGGGATCTGTTTTAAAAATAATTTTATGAAACGGGCCAAAGGCATCCTGGGTTCTTCCTGGTCTAAGGTTCTGGTAAACGCCGGGTCCGACTTCAATGAATTTATTGGTTTCTCCGCCATTAGTAACCAGCAGATACCCATCTTCGTTCACCTCAACCTTAATAATACCTCCAGATAATATGCTGACAATTTTCTCGTCAGTCGTAACGCTTTTCCGGTTCATCTGGTATTCACCGGTAAAATATTCAGCCCTTTCCCGGCTGCCTGCGCCGGGTACTCCCGTTATTTGAGCTTTAACCGGATAGTAAGAATCCATAAACTCTTGAAAAACCTCGGAATGAAGAAGATGATTACCGCCGCTGTAGGAAATAAAAATTCCGGTATTCTCTTCCGGCATCAGATAGAGACCTGTGTTATAGAGCATCGTACTTCCGCTATGGAATAGCACTTCCTGGTCATTAAAGACCCCTTCCATGAATCCAAGCGTCATGCCTCCCAAAGCCGGGTCATAGGTAAAATGCCGCTCATGCATTTCTTCTAATGTTTCTTCCTTAAGGATTCGCCCTCCATTAAGAGCACCTCCAGATAAATGAGCTATCATGAAATTGGCCATATCGGAGGCGGTACTGCTCATACTGCCGGCTGGTTCGAGCATGATATATTCGAAACTTGCTTCAGTATAGGATCCATTAATAAATCGGTAGGGTTTAGCCATACGTCCCGGCGGGTCTATAGCCGGAGGCTGCCGGTAGGTACTGTTGTTCATATGCAAAGGCGAGAAAATGTTTTTTTCAACATACTCTGAAAAAGGCATACCAGACAATCTTTCTACGATATAACCTGCCAGAGCAGTACCATAATTCGAATAGGCCGCAACTTCACCAGCCGGAAATATCCTGGCCGGCAGGTAGTTCTTCACATATTCATCTAACGGTAGCAGTTCATCCTGCGCCAGCCGGAAAAGCATGTCAGGGTAATCTTCAAAGCCTGGAGTGTGGGTCATCAAATGGGTCATGGTGATCGGTTCGGCTTTACTTTTCTGAAGGGGTTTTTCAAGCTGCGGTGATATTTCAAAATCCAAATATCTGTTAATATCGGCGTTTAAGTCCAACCGGCCCGCTTCAACCAGTTGCATTACGGCCGTCCAGGTAATCAATTTGGAAGTAGAACCAATACGAAAAAGGGTGGTGTCGGCCTCAACCGGTATATTATTTTGGATATCGGCCCAGCCGAACCCTTTTTCATAGACAATTTTGCCATCCTTTACCACCGCTATGGCGGCATTGGGAATATGATATTTCTTAAGCTTGGATTTCATGGTACGGTCCAAGAAGGCTTCCAAGTCAGTATCCTGAATAGTGTTGGCAAAAGCAATAGCTGGAGATAAGGCTAAGACCAGGACGGTGAAACAACAAAGGAATGTAAGATATTTAATCCATTTAAACATTTTATCACTCCATTTCGTTTTTCTTCATTAACCTTTACTCCACCGGGCGGATAGTATCACGTCATTAGCAGCGCTTGATAATAAATCCATCAAATCCTGCAGCCCATACTCCCGGAGCAGTGAGCCGTTGGCTACCATTACCGACAGGCCTAATTGAAATATCTTCATTTTTAGTAAAATAATTTGCAGCTCATCCACGGTGAAACCTTCCAGTTCCGGGTCCTGCTTCATCTGTTCAATCAAGGCCGGTATTACTTTTTCATCATAGACTTTAATGCGGCTGTTATTGGTCATCACCAAGTCTCTGAAAATCGTGCCGTACTCCGCTGCAAACCGTAGACTTGCCTTCCCCATATCATAAAATGGATTGCCTGAACTTTCTTCACTTAAAAGCTGTTGACTAACCTTTATTATCCTTTCCAGCAAAGCTTCATTCAGTTCCTCAACATTTTTGAAATTTACGTAGATGGGGGCTACCGAACTGCCCATTTGCTCGGCGATTTTTCTCATGGTTATGCCATTTATTCCTTCTGTTTCAGCTATTTCAAAGGCTACATCAATTATTTGCTCGCGGGTAAATTTGATCTTAGGTCCCATATTCGCACCTCCTCGTAACATTGGTTATATAACATATATTACATAACTAATGTTATGCTATTTTTTATTATATTGCAAGAGTATTTAGGAAAAATTTTTCCAGTTTAATAACGAATGGGGAATTAAGGAGATGCAATGGACGCAGCTTTTTCTTTAGCCATGTTTTTTCTGGATTTATTTGCATATTTATATATCATTTGCCTGTCCGGCCCGGCAAGGAGTATGACTAAAGAATGCTTCAGCGCCAAAGGTTTACCCCCGCTGCGGCCGGTTTATAGCGGCTCACTCGACAGATCGGCGCGCCAGGCAGTTTGAACTGTAATGCTATAATATGATTATTAATATAATAGAGGCAGCAAATAATGAACATTCTTGATTTAATTATTGCAGTATTTCTTCTGATAAGCGCCATGACTGGATTTAAGAAAGGATTCCTGGGCTATTCCGGCGGTCGTATAAGTAACATTGCCGCCACTGCAGCAGCATTGTTTTTCAATAATTCCATGTCCGCCTTTTTGGGTAACTTTTTTAATCTATCCTCATTAGTGAAGGCAGAATGCAACCGGATACCTGTTAATAACATTAGCCCCGCGCTGAGCCCGTCTGCCGTTGCCGGCGCAGGTACACGACTGGCCGGAATAATAGTTACCGCAGTAAGTTTCATAATTGTTTTTGTGGTCAGCCGGATCATCTTCTTAATGATATGGAAAAAAGTTGCCGCCTGGCTGAATCGCGGCGCCTTGACTTTGCCTAATCAATTAGGCGGACTGCTGATAATGGTAGCTAAAGGCATAGTCATAATCGTGGTTTTATTAGTTGCGGTACATCCTATACTACAAACTCTTAGTTTACACAAAATAACTCAGGCGGCCATGATTTTAGCTTACCTGCAGGATTCGGCGTTAGCTGGACTGTTGTTTAAAATATCTCCCCATTTAATATTCATTCCCGGATTAGCCAACTAACCTATCCTGTACAAAGCGGAGCCTTAGGGCCAGATTGTCAAAAGAGTGCCCATACCCCAGAGCGAGCAAAAAAGTCCACCCAAGGGCACTACTGATGCTCCCTATGGTCGCTATTAAGGTTGCACCCTACGGGCACCACTGATGCTCCCTATGGTCGCTATTAAGGTTGCACCCTACGGGCACTACTGATGCTCCCTATGGTCGCTATTAAGGTTGCAAGAGAAAGGCATTAAGGGAAGACCGTGAGGCGTACATGAGTACGTCGATTGAACGTTGAACGGTCTTTCCTTAAAAATGCAGCTATTGGGCTTTTTGGGCATCAAATTACTTGGCTGGTTTTAAAACCCGTATGCTTTATTTACAAGAATCACTTTTATCCTGTCCTTAATAAATTGCCTCGTGATCAGAACAAAGTCGTTACAAATCCTTTGCTCATGCCTACAATCGATGCATTTGTCCAGCTTGGTACACGGCGTATCCTTCTTAAGCCTTTTCGCATCTAAAGGAGCCGCGATTTGTCTGGCACGATGGATGGCATCTGCTACGGTATCTGTCAATTTATTGATACCGACTACCACGATTACCTGCTTGGGTCCATACAACATAGGAGCAACACGACTTCCATTACCATCAATGTTAAATAGCTTTCCATCAAGTGTAATAGCGTTAGTACCAGTCAAAAAGGTATCAGCGTCGAAATTTTTCAAATAAATCGCACGCTTTTCCTCCGGTGTCAGCCCTAACTGATGTTTGTCATAAAAAGTAAAGCTGCCCTTCCGAATAAAATCAAATACGCCGGTTTCCTCTAACGTGATAGAATCTCCGCAGCCAACCTTCTCGCCCTTTTTGACCAATACAGCCATAAGTTGGAGCAATTCTTTCTCGTTTTCAACAAAGTATCCAGCCATGTTGTTTCGCTGCAAATTTAAAATTACTTTCTTTATTTTTTCGTCCATATTTACCTCACAAAGCCCATTTTCCAGTAATCAAGCATTGGTTATATAATCCGTATTTAATATATCATAAATTGTAAAATCAAAACGACTTAAACCCCAAGAAGCCAAGTCCTACTTTCATTTTTAACGGGGACGGACCGTACCGGTTTGAAATCATATTATTGATGAAGATAGTAACCTTAATGAAGCCTGCGGAATATTATGGAATATATACCTTTAAACTCTAATCGGAAGGAGTGATCCCATGCATACAGAATGTTGCTCCGGGAGCAGTAGAAGAGATTGTGGATGTGGCATTATACGGGATAGACGTCGTCGGTGTAGATGCCGTTGGCCAGACAGAGAATGCCGTAGAGGGAGAAGAATTAGAAGAAGGAGAAGAAGAAGAAGATTTTATTAAACCCGTCGATACGACAGTTGAATATTGTAACAATTACTTTCAATTGCTCATGAGAAGCGAAAAGGCTGTCCTAATCCAGAGCGGATATGGGCAGCCTTTTTGTCCTTTTAACTATCTTATTTTTTATAAGGGGGAGTCTATTTGGCTGTGAATCATTAGAATCATTATAATGACCACCGGGATAGGTACCATCATTAGTAACCTTGTAATCATCATGGTTATGAGCCGGATAAAATGGATGGGGTAATAAAGTATCCGGAAACGCGCGGCCGTTAACAAGCCAGAAGTTGGGTTTATAATTTACGGCATTAAAATTGGGATCATTGGTTAGCACCGTGGCGCAATATGGAAAATCAATCACAATATTGAGATTAGTTCTGAACGTGACGTTGTGGTATTACGGGATTTTGACAGGCTTTATAATACTCATAAAGCCCCTTTGGGGTGGTTTGTAACGGTATGCTTTTACGGATGGTTGATTATAATTCAAGCAATATCGCGAAAATAGGGATTGTAATAACTGAAAATAAAGTTGAAAGTAAGACACCTTTTGTTGCAAAGGTTACATTACTTTCATATTGCTGTGAAAATATTGTACTACATGCAGCTACAGGCATTGCAAATTCTAAAACGGTTACCTTGGCCAGTAAAGAGTCATCCCCCAGGCCGAAGCGCATCAAAAGTAAAACAGCACCTGGAATAACAAGAAGCTTCATAAATGAAAGCAGATATAAATTCATATCTCCCAGGAGCTCTTTAATATTAATATGACCAAGCTGCAACCCAATAATCAGCATCGTAAGCGGTGTCGTAGCCGCTCCGATCAGGTCTATGGAACCACCTATAAAGCCCGGTAACCGATAGTTAAATAGGAATAGACCAAAGCCGATAACAATTCCAAACATTCCCGGCGTAAGCATTCCTTTTAAGTTAATTTTGGTTTTGGCTCCTGCGGAAAGTTGAATTAATATGATACCGATTGTAAACAGAAATATGTCATTTACCATTTCTACTATAGATGCATAGAATACAGCATCTTTCCCGTAAAGCGCATTAATAACAGGTATTCCAATAAATCCGGTATTGGCAAATACCAGCATGAATGCAAAAAGGTATGCTTCTTCAACTTTAAGTTTTATGACCTTCACAATAAAATAGCTTAAAGCAAAGGCGAGTGCAAAGGCGGCTAACATAATGATAAATATGTAACCGCAGTTCAGGAGCGTTTGTTTGGAGTAAGCAATCTGCATCGCGTTTATAACCAGACATGGCCAAGTTAGATTGACAACAATAGTTGAAATGCCTTTTGATTGGTTTTCGTTTATCATATCTTTTTTAGATAATATTACGCCCGGAATGATCATTATAAATATCATTGCAAGTGAGTTTATAATTTCAGATATTCCCACAATAGCACCTCTATTAAAAATTTAAATTATGTCCCTTTTTTAAAACACACTTTTGTTTATATCGGATTCTTCTTATAATACGATAATACATCAAAAAGCGCATTACTTTTAGAGAAAAAAAGTGTCTCCAGGGTGGAGACACAAACGTATATGTTCAAAATGTGCTTAGCGAAAACCATTTATTCTTACTATTAGGAAACCGTTTTAAATCCGTAATCCACCATGGCCTGCTTAAGGACTTCCCGATTATTTTCACTCATTTCTACCAGCGGCAGACGGCAAATGCCCACATTCATTCCGATCAAGTTAAGAGCTGCCTTAATCGGAATGGGGTTCACTTCAATGAAAAGGGCTTTGATTAGATTCAGGGCGCGAAGTTGAATTCTCCTGGCCTCTTCTACATTACCGGCCAGGTAACTGGCTGTCATTTCATGAAAATCCCGGGGAATCAAATTGGCTGTGGTGGAAATAACCCCTTTGGCGCCCAGCGACATCATTGGTACCACGATTCCATCATCACCCGAGTAAATCGTAAAATCTTCTCCGCATAAATTGGCTATTTCTCCAACCTGACTGAAATTACATTCTTTAATGGCAACAATATTGTCAATCAAAGCCAGCTCTCTCATTGTCTCCGGATTAATATTAAGATTGGTTCTGGACGGGACGTTATATAGTATTAGGGGGATTTTAACACTGCTGGCTATGGCTTTATAGTGCTCGTAAAGCCCCTTTTGGGTGGTTTTGTTATAATAAGGGGTAACGGATAGAATACCATCAGCTCCGGCTGCTTCAACTGCCCGGGATAATTTAACGCCATGATAGGTATCGTTACTGCCGGCCCCTGCAATAACCGGGACTCTTTGGCCTACTTTCTCCACCGTAAATTTAACCGCAGATACATGGTCCTCATCCGGCAGCGTACTCACTTCGCCGGTAGTTCCGCAAATAACGATGGCATCAGTGCAATTGCCGATCTGGAATTCAATAAGTTCCGCCAGTTTATCGTAATCTATACCACCATCTTTAAAGGGTGTAATAATAGCTACGGCTGAACCAGTAAACAGAACCGGTTTACTCACAGTAATCCTTCCTTTCATTTAAATATTATTTATGGTCGGCTGAGCATGGACTTGCGTCTTTATTTACAGTATCATCATATTAATATTCAGTAAAATAGATTGGTTTGATTATTTTAATCATTAATATTGATAATCAAATAGGTGAGGTCTTATGGAACTACGACAACTTAAAATATTCGTTACCGTGGCAGAAGAGAAAAGTTTTACCCGGGCTGCGCAAAAAATGGGTTATGCTCAGTCCAATGTCTCCGCCCAGGTGCGGTTGTTGGAAGAGGAGTTTGATATCAGGCTGTTTGAGCGCTTGGGGAAAAAAATTGACTTGACCCCGGAGGGGGAAAAGCTCCTCTATCATGCCAAAAGGCTGCTCCGGAATGCTGCCGAGGTGCAGGAAGCCATGACCTGCTCCACTGAGCCCAATGGTATTCTTAATATCGGCATTTCCGAATCATTATGCATTTTTAAACTGCCTGCTCTTTTGAAGGAATACAGCCGGCTCTATCCCCAGGTACAATTAGTGATACGCCAGGGTACGCCCCTTGATTTTGCCCGATGGCTGCGTGAGAACATCATTGATGTGGCCTTTTCTTTGGATCAGGTTATAAATGATGATGATCTGGTCACCAAAATACTATGTGAAGAGCCCATGATTATTGTCGGTAACAATGAGCATCCCTTAATATCTAAAGGCTATATCGAGTTAAAGGATATTGGGCAGGAATCATTTATTTACACCGAACGCAACTGCAGTTACCGGTCAGTAATTGAAAACTACTTCGCTGACTCCAATATAAAGCCAGGCTCTTCCTACGAATTTGACAGCATCGAAGCCATCAAACAGTTTGTTCTAAGCGGGCTGGGAATTGCGCTGCTGCCTTATGCAGCCGTGGAAAAAGAATTGTCGGCCGGGAATATGGTTGATCTTAATTTGATCGAACCCAAAATAGAAATGTATACCCAGATCGTCTACCACAAAAACAAATGGCTGTCGCCCACCCTGTTATCGTTACTGGATTTGGTTAATGAATACTTCTGAAAAACATATATGCTGCCTATCTCTTTAAATATACCATTTTGTTCCGTCGCTAATAGACAATAAAATTAGCACGATATTAATATTAAAATACAAAGAGATAAAGGGGTGTCTTTAATGGAATACACGGTTCTATTTACTAAGTTTGGTATTATATCTACATTTTTAATCTTTTCATATTTTTTATTATCATTATCAGCATTTGAAATTGTAAACTGCAAAAAACCGGCAATAAACAAAATGGATATCGTAGGAGTTATGTGGGTATTATTGGTTATAATTCCGATATTCTTATTGGGCTGTGAAAAGATGTTTGATGGAAAACATTTCCGTGATGTAATGATTTTTTGCGTATTGGGGGCTTTCTATTTAATTTATAGACCCTTTTTGGTTAAATTCAAAACAAAAATATTAACGGTTATGATTTTGCATTATCGCTTTTGCACAAAATCCAGATATAAAAATGCAGAAACACATCAGATTATGCATAAAGATAATTGGTTTATTCTTCCAAGTTTTTATTGACTTCTGCATATTTTAAGGATAATATTGTGCACAACGATATCTTTTTAGGCAGAAAGAGGTGATAGCGGTGAGAGAATTTGATTATACAATAATTCCAAATGAACTAATAAACCACGAATTAATGAATCTGGTATCTGCAATTCATGAATATAAGGGAAAACAAGAACTGTTCATCGAGGCAAAACCTGATGTGTTGGAATCTATGCTTGAAATAGCTATTATCCAAAGCACTGGAGCTTCTAATAGAATTGAAGGAATCTATACTTCCGATGAGCGTTTGGATGCTCTGGTAAAGTTCAAGGCGGAGCCGCGTAATCGATCTGAGCGTGAAATTGCGGGTTATCGGGAAGTTCTGAGTATGATCCACGAGAGTTATGATTATATGGTACCGCACACAAATGTAATTCTTCAGTTACACAGAGACCTCTACCATTTTAGCCCGTCCCCCAGTGGCGGTACATTTAAGAACTCAGATAATATTATCGCTGAAAAGGATTCCACCGGCCATAGCAAGGTTCGCTTTCAGCCTTTGTCAGCATTTGAAACCCCCGAGGCGGTTAATCGGCTGACCAGCACCTTTAATAAAGCAATCAATGCTGAAAAATATGATCCGTTACTGCTCATACCCATGTTCATTTTGGATTTTCTTTGTATTCACCCATTTAATGATGGAAATGGACGAATGAGCCGCTTGCTGACATTACTCCTCCTATACCGTTCAGGTTACATAGTGGGCAAATATATCAGCATTGAGATGATTATTGAAAAAACAAAAGAAACCTACTATGAGGCATTACTGAATAGTTCAAGCGGATGGTATGAGGGAAAAAATGATTATCTTCCATTTGTGAAATACTACCTGGAGGTTATACTAAGTGCCTATAAAGATTTTTCTTCTCGCGTAGAGCTGATGCAAAATCCCAATCTGTCCAAGCCGGAACGTATCCGCGTATTGTTTGATAATACCCTGCAGAAATTATCGAAACGCATGATTCTGGAAAAATGCCCGGACATCAGCACCTCAACTGTTGAGATGACTTTGTCGTCGCTGTTGAAAGAAGGTTATATACTAAAGGTTGGTGCAGGCAAGAATACTGCCTATATCCGCAATATGGAACAGCCTGAAAAATTGTCAGAATAGCATCATCTGATTCCAAGTTCATTTTACGATTAAGTTGAGACTGTAACAATTTTTTTTGCTGTTCGTTTATCAATAAGGTCTATTCCCTTAATATATAATTGTCTCAAAGTGATTCCTATGTATGTAATAATATGTAATACGTGGGGAAATAGGGATATGATGTATGCGCAAATAGCGGAATATTTGCGCATACATCAAACAGCCTATTCTGATTATTAGCTTGGCAATCGTTTTATTCTATAGCTTGGGCAATTGCTACCTTCCCGCTCAGCAGGGTGCGACTGGCATTCAATACAGCCAGCAGTGTCACGCCCACGTCGGCAAAAATTGCTTCCCAAATACTAGCCAAGCCGATGGTTCCAAGTATGATAAAGAAGGCTTTGACTATCAGAGCCAAATAGATGTTCTGGCGGACAATACGGCCGGTTCTCCTGGAAATTTCTACCGCACTGGCCAGTTTGGAAGGGGCGTCCTCCATTAGAACCACATCGGCGGCTTCGATTACCGCATCACTGCCTAATCCGCCCATGGCCACGCCGATATCGGCCCGGGTAATAACCGGGGCATCATTGATCCCGTCGCCGACAAACACCAATTTTTTTCTCTTCCTGTCTTCAATTCCCGTTTCCAGTTCTTCTACTTTATTGACCTTGTCTTCCGGCAGCAATTCCGCGAAGTACGAATCAATCCCCAGTTCGCGGCTGACCTTTTCGGCCACTGTTCTATCATCTCCGGTCAGCATGACGGTTTTTCTGATTCCTAATTGTTTTAACCGGCTGATTGCTTCCTTCGCATCAGGTTTTAATTCATCGGAGATGACGGTGTATCCGGCATAAATTCCGTCAATGGCCACATAAACAACGGTCCCTGTGATATCGCAATCTTCATGAATAATATTTTCCCTGTGCATCAGCCGATCGTTTCCGGCCAGAACTTTACGGCCTTTTACGGTGGCGCTGATTCCGTGCGCGGGAATTTCCCGGTAGTCCTGGACCTGATCATCGGAGATTTCATTGCCCGTATTCTCCTTATAAGCAGTGCAGATTGACTTGGCAATGGGGTGGTTGCTGTATATTTCCGCTCCGGCTGCGGCCGCCAGGAGTTCTTCCTGGGCAAAGCCGTTTTTCGCCACGATCTCCGTGACCCGAAAAACGCCTTTCGTCAGTGTGCCGGTCTTGTCAAATACAACTGTATCCAGATCCGCAAGGGCATCGATATAATTAGCCCCTTTAACCAGGATTCCATTTTTGGAGGCAGCTCCAACTCCCCCGAAATAACCCAACGGAATGGAAACAACCAAGGCGCAAGGGCAAGAAATAACTAATAATACCAAAGCCCGGTAAATCCATTCACTGAATACAGCGCCCGGTACCAACAACGGCGGAATAACCGCAATTAATACGGCAGCCCCTACCACGATGGGGGTATAGAAATTGGCAAATTTGGTTATGAACTGTTCCGTGGGGGCCTTACGTTCACCGGCCTTCTCAACCAGCTCAAGAATTCTGGCTACGGATGAATCTTCAAACGGTTTGGAAACCAAAACCGTAAGCAGTCCCTGCCCATTTATCATTCCGGACAATATTTTCTCGCCTGCCTCAGCTTTCCGTGGGACGGATTCGCCGGTTAAGGCCGAAGTATCCATAAATGATGTTCCTTCAATGATTTCCCCATCCAACGGGACTTTTTCCCCGGGCTTGATTACTATGAGCTGACCAACCTCTACCGCTTCCGGTCTGACCTGACGCATTCCCCCGTTTTCTTTGAGATTCGCATATTCCGGTTGAATATTAAGCAGATCTGTGATAGATCGCCGCGAGTGATCGACTGCCCGGTCCTGTAAGTATTCTCCAACCGCATAAAAAAGCATCACACCCACTGCCTCTGGCAATTGGTGGATAGCTATGGCTCCGCCGGTAGCAATAGTCATCAAAAAATTCTCATCAAAAAATTCTCTGCCCGCCAGTTTTCGAAAGGCGGCCAGAATGACCGGCCAGCCAACCAGGAGATAAGCCGGAATTAAAACAGCATATTCTGCCCATGAAAAAGGCATATTATGCAATGATTCATTAAATATCAAGCCTACAACAAATAATAACCCTGCTGCGACTATCACCAATATACTATAATGCCCTTCCTCTTCTTCCGCATGCGAATCAGACCTGGACTGAAACCGTTCCGTCTTCTGCAGCTTCACTTCCGGTTCAACCCGTTTAATGACGGCGCGGGCTTCTTCAGCCAATGTTTCCGGCAGTTCAACGCTCAATGTATTAAAGTTGACGTTTATATCCTCCAAACCATTTACCTTTCGAAGTTCTCGTTCCAGTTTCGCAGCGCAGTTCGGGCAATCCAGGCCTAACAATGAATAACGTATATCCGTTCCTTCTTTCACGTCCAGTCCTTCTCTCATAATAAATTGGCTTCCTTCAGCTTTTTCAATTCTTCCTAGTCCTAATCTTCTTCGTTTATATGCTTTAACCCCAGCTCAAAAATTTGCCTTACATGTTCATCTTCCAGCGAGTAGAATACGATTTTGCCCTCTTTCCGGTTTTTAACCAAATTAGCCTGCTTCAAAACCCTGAGTTGATGTGAAACTGCCGATTGTGTCATGTTTAGCAAATAGGCCAAATCGCACACACACATTTCAGCTTCATCTAAAGCCCATAATATCTTGGATCTAGTCGAATCTCCGAAAACCTTAAATAGTTCCGCCAGATCGTATAGTGATTCCTCCGGGGGCATTTTCCTTTTTACTTTGTTTACAATATCCTCATGGATTACATCGCAATCGCACCGTTCTATTGGTTGCAGCTTTTTAGTCACTCTGCACCTACCTCCTTCCTAATATATGAATACTTGAATAACCTTTCATATATGTGATTATATTATATCCTTGCCTATATTCCCTGTCAACAAGACACACAATTATCTATTGTTGCAACAAGCTTCATAAAAAGGATGGACCCCTAATTGGAGTCCATCCTCGATGTTTTCTTCTTTTTCACGGTCTTATCCTGACAGGGGTCAGTTCATTAACACCCTGGCTTTTTGCTTATTCGCAGGCGGCTGCCATGATAAGTCCTTATAACCTCTATGTCGGCGGCTATCTTTAGCCTGCGGTATAACCCCCATCAATCACTAATTTTTGACCTGTCACAAAGGATGCTTCATCTGACATTAAGAATACTGCAGGCTTGGCAATTTCAGCAGGAACTCCCATGCGACCACCGAATTTACCACGAGGAACGATTTCTTTATCTTTTACAGGGTCATTGCTTAATGGATGTAATGCTGCTAATTGAGCAAAGTCAAATGCTTCTGTTGTCAATGAATCTTGTTCTGCCAAATCATTTTTATCGGCAGCTACAGCTGCCTGGAATAATGGTGTCATAATATAGCCCGGATTTACAGTATTTACGCGTATACCATAATCCGCCAATTGCAGGGCTAATGCTTTTGATAAACCAACTACACCATGTTTACCCATTGTATATTGAACTAAATTGAAACGGTCAATTAGAATTTCACCTGTTTCTTGATTTACAACTTTAGGACGACCGGCAACACCGTGAATACTGGAAACCATCACGATTGAACCTTTGGTTCCATGTTTAATCATTAAACGAGAACCATATAATGCCGTATAGAATACCCCATCTTCATTAATACTTTGAATAAATCTACGGGATTTTAAAACTTCTTCCGGGTCTTTATCAAAATCTTCTGCAGTTACCACACCGGCATTGGCCATTATTGCATCAACAACGCCATAAGTCTGTTCTGTAATTTCAAATAATTTTTCAACATCTTTAGGCTGAGATACGTCAGTGTGAACAAAAGTTGCGCGCCCTACACCGTATTTAGCATTTAATTCCTTAACAAAAGCTTCACCTAAATTGTCATTAATGTCAGATACAACTACCCCTCTTGCTCCTTCAGCTAATACTTCACGAACTGTTGCTGAGCCGATAGAGTCAAAACCAGGAATTGCTGAAACTGAACCTGTCACCACTACTACTTTGCCATCTAATTTACCCATTACAGATTCCACCTTTCTAAAATTTTTCCTTTCGGGCATTTTTACTTACGATAGAGGAATGTTTCCTAATGGATGGAGGCTATGACCACCGTGAGATATACTCCCTGATAAAGGAAAAGACCATGCCCAGCTATAATTGCCTTGAAGAAACGGGGAGTCAACCAGCTTAAGCTGGGTTTAATTGGGACGGAACCCCTATCTGCTCTGCCGGTTACCGAATGGCATACCGGGGTTCATGCAAGGGAGTAAACAAGTTCAGAGTCTCTATGTCCTGGGCAAATGCGATTGTCCTTTCGGCTCTGCCTGTGAATAATCGGTTTCACAGATGTGGAAGTGGTCACCCAAATGATAGCTTCATTGGGCTTAATAAGTATTGGGTATGGGAACATCCCCGTTTGCACATCACCTCTTTCTTTTCATATATGCTTGAAAACAAAAAGGCCAATATTCTTACTGTCGTTTTATAACTATTTCAGTAAGAATACTGGTCTGTCTTGAAGCCACCCCAAGGTTTCTCCGCAATCTACCAAGATATGTAATTGTACGTTACGCACTATAGTTTCCGCTATTCTGACAATATTCGGTTAAAAGCGGTAATATGCATCCAAAAATCGCTTTCAGGTTCATATCATGGGTCTGATGTATGGTCTTGGTCTATAAAAATTCCCCAAAATAAGATAGATTGTCAGCCGGCTGCTGCCGCGCAGCCTGGATTTATAGTTAACTCCTCATAGCATATAAAATACGAAAAAACCAATACTCCCGGCGATTGAGTCTATGCCCTTCGCCCAAGCATTGGTTTTCTGCCAAGCCACCCCTGAGGGTTTCTCGTTAATCCGCCATAATATATACTTATCCTTATAATAGAAAATAGTATTACATTTAGCAAGACCCTTTTATCAACTTTGACCGGTTTGTTTTTCATTATTAATGAATTAACGAATGGGAATGCCTTGCAATAATGGCTTTTGAAACGCCCATCATCCTTTTATTTGTCGAATAGAAAAAATTATTTAACACAAGGGTAACACAAGGGGACGGTTCTCTTGTGTCATACTTGGGAGTGTATCAATAAACTGTAAATGGAATAATGTTCCAGAATTTTAGTAATACTAAAAGACATTAGAAAAAGAGCAACCAATTTCAGCATACTGATCAGACGATTCTTTAATCCTGTGAGCATAATAAATATCTATTTTTGCCACGGGTTTTAGCGTTGTACATAGCGATATCGGCGTTTTTTATCAGCGTTTTGGCATCGGTTCCGTCCTGTGGATACAAGGCAACACCTACACTGACCGATATAGAAAATGTCTGTCCATTCAGCAAGATCGGCTTGCTGAGCATATCTATGAGCTTATCCAATATCTTCATGACATCTTTCTCACTTGTTATGTCATTTAACAAGATAATAAACTCATCACCGCCAAAACGGGCAATCATATCACTGCTGCGAATACCGTGGGATAATATCTGGGCTACTTCAAACAGAAGCTGATCACCCAGTTCATGCCCCATCGTATCGTTAACGGCTTTAAAAGAATCAATATCCAAAAAGGCAAGCACGAGCATCTTTTTCGTTCTTTCCGCTGATTTGATGGTCTTTTCCAGCCTGTCCTTAAATAAAACCCGGTTGGGCAGAAGCGTAAGCTGATCGTGGTAGGCGATAAAATTGATTTCCTTTTCGGCTTCAATTTTTATGATTGCATCGGCAATTATATTAGTTACTATCTCCATGTATGTGAAGGACTCCGAACCCCATCCTATTAAAGGACGGGCTGCAGTGAAAATCAGAAATCCAATGATAGTATCCTGTTTTTTAATGGGTAAGGCAAGCAACGCGCGAATCTTCCTGTTTATCAACTGATTACTGAGCTTTTCCGTTTTAGACATCAGCTCTGTGTTATGCAGTTTTACCACATTCTGAGATTCAAATAGCTTTAACAACATGGATTGCATATCCAATACCGATTCTTCGAACACGTGTGAATGCGGCAAAATGCCCTCCGCCAGCCATTCGGAGGAATAATGGATGCGTCCCTCGTCCGGCTCCAGCAGCGCGATATAGGCTCTGTCACTCTTAATGAAGTTGCCGCAACGCTCGAGCATCCTATAAACCTTATCGTCAAAATTTTGTTCGTTGGCCGACACAAAGTCGTGGGAAATTTCGGACACCAGCATCTGCATGTTGATCTGCTCGGCATTTTCTTTCAATCTTTGCACATAAACCTTATTTACATAAAAAGCAAGCATAGCAGCAAGACCTATTAGGCCGATTCGGATAATATAATCCGCCTCGCCAACCTTTATCGAAGCAGATGGCATAGCCGCCCAAATGAGCAACTGCGTTAAAATAGACGAAACGATAACGGTAATCAATATGGTGCGTCTGTTGAACAGCAGGCAGATGATCATCAGTAAAAAGATAAACGCCCACGTAATATTGCCGCCAGACTTCACAAACCAAAGTGTGACTGCCGGAATGGTGAAAGAAAGGGCTGCGGCAAGCAGCATCTCTTTCATTGAATCGCCCAGTTTAGTATTATTAATCAATAGAACAAAAGCCGCCATAGCAATTAAAGCTCCGTTGGATAGAAGAATTGAAGGCCAGGAAAATCCTTTATATATTAATTGTATAATCAGATTGAAGATACCTCCAGCAACAAAGATAAGGCTGATATACCGGTAGACGTTTGTATAAGCAGATTCATTAAGGATAAGCTCGTTCTGATTTTCAATCTCAGGACGCATAAAGCCATGATATTTCACGGAATAACTGATTGCGGCAATTACAAAAAGTACAAACACCGGTGAAAACTGCGGAATTCTGACTTTTAGAAATACTGGCATAACATCGGTTAGGGTGCCTAATATGGACGCCACCAGGATAGAACCGAGCAGTAATTTGGCCTGTTTTTTGATTTTGGGCAAGGTTGAATTCCTCGCCCATATATATATGATGATACTTGCAATGACTATAGAAATGAGGCAATACCCATAGTAGAACCAATCCCATGCATCGGTTTTGGAAATATTGAGCCAGCCTAATTCGTTATGGATTAATAAATCCTGATTTAAATGGATAAGCGGAAGATAAGTATACGCAAAAATTGTCACTGCCGAAGGCAGATAGAGAAGCGGATAGAGCCACCATTTCTTCAGCAAATTTTCCTTTTTGGTTAACAGCAAAATAAAATGCAGCATAATACTGCATATTGTTCCCCACCCGATAGGCGCAAGACGCCTTCCTAATGAGCAGATATCTTCATTTGCCGCAACAACAGTAATCGCTAAGCCCATGCACCAAAAAAGCATAGCACAGCCCAAGGCCAGAAATGCCTTATTGATAGGTGTTCTAATATTATTTTGGATGGCATACAATCCGCAAGCGACAGAACTGCCGCCGGTTGCCACCAATAATATGCCGAATACTATGAAATATACCATAAATCGGCCCCCCTTTTGGCGTATTCTGTTTTATAATATCAACAATACGGTTATTAATCAGATAATGTATTTTGCAAAGAGGAAAGCAGCAGATAAAAGAAAGACAGGGCTGTAGCAGTCTGGTAAAATAAAGCTGTCTTCCAATTCCAAAAGGGGCTTTTAACCTTGTCCGAGAAGATTATACACCTATATTAAGACGCCATAAAGGAGCGAATTGAAGGAGCAGGCTAAAAAACAGCATAGAGGAAACCTTGAACTAACCATTGCTAGCTTTTTTGCTGTCCAATTCCCCGCACCATAACATGGTAAATTCCCATCTTACTTTTCTCTCTTGGCTTTCTGGGTATTCATCCACACCCTTTTTACTGTTTTCTCTGATTCTAGCATACTTTTTTACCTGAACACGAGAGAACCGTCTCCCTGTGTCTTCTATGCGGCAACATAATCGCAAACTTCACAAATGCCACTTTTTCAGTAGTATCGAACCGTTTTCTTGTGTCCACAACAAGCCTGTGGTAAATTATTAGGGAAAACAGGAGGAAAAACGCATGGCGTATAAATCAATATTTCCCCAACAGCCCAGAATAAAAATACCTTTCAGCCGTATGGAAGTAATCCTGGAAGTTTTATCACTGGCGGGACTTGTCGTCATGGCACTTATGATAATAAAGGCATGGGCTCCCTTGCCCGCCACCATACCCAGCCATTTCAATGCTGCGGGCCAGCCTGACGGATACAGCGGTAAAGCTGGTCTTGTCATACTCCCGGTCATAGGTCTGCTGCTCTACCTTATGCTGGGCGTTCTTCGCTTTCTTCCACATGTCTATAACTATCCGCGGCCGATAACAGAACATAATGCCGAGCGCCAATATCGCCTGGCCATAAATCTGCTCGCATGGCTGAAATTTGAGATAATATGCTCCTTTGCGTACATTACCGGAATTACAATACAGGTTGCACTTAAGCAATCGAGTGGATTGGGAGCAGGATTCATGGTTGCTATGTTGATAGCTATATTTGGAACATTGGGAGTATATTTTTACCTGGCCTTTCAAAATAGATAACCTGCAGCGTTACACCGGGACTGGAGTGTTCAAACCTTCTCCTGTTTCAAATCCGGATTCTCACGTTATATGTAAATATGCTCATATTCTTCGATAAGGTGTTTTTTGTTGGTCAGGCCCACCAGATAGTCCACACTGGTCTGGTATAAATGTGCCAGCTTTACTATAATTTCTAACGGAACAGGGCGTTCTCCGCGCTCGTACTTGGAATAAAGCGACTGGTCGCACATAAGATATTCTGCCACCTGCTGTTGTGTCAGGTCGGCGTCCTCCCGCATATCACGAATTCTCAAATTCATAATTATCACCAAATTAACTATAACAAAGGACATATAGTCCTATTGGTATTTTGGACTATATGTCCTAAAAGCCTGAGACGATAATAATGCCTGACTATAAAGAAATGTATTTGAAATGTTCAGGGCATCTGAGCCAATTCCGCCACATCCGCATTTATCTATAGCCTAAGCCTAGAGTATTAGAGACATAAGAGAACAGTCCTTGTGTTTCCTAATTATAGGACTTCTACATAACCTTTAGTTCCGTTTACCCGGATTCTCTGTCCGTCTTTTATCAGTTCGGTGGCATGGGGTCAGTCATCATTTGTTGATGACCGACAGATAAATAGACGTGATTTTCCTGATCATTGGCTTCAGGGATGGGGTATAAAGTAGTGATAGGCCGGCTCTGAACAATGTAAAATGTATCATCAGCCCAACACCATTCGATATCCTGGGGGCAGCCGAAATGTGCTTCTATCTTCCTCCCCAGGTGCTCAAGCTGCAAAATCTGTTCATCCGTTAACGCCGGCCTATTCTGCCGCTCAGGCAAGATTTTCTGTGCTTTCGTACCGCCATCTTTTAAGGCATAAATAGCCAGCTTCTTGGCGGATATCTTCTTGTCGATAATCTTGCCGTTACGCACTTTATAGATATCAGCATTTACCAGACCGGAGACCAAGGCCTCACCAAGACCGAAGCCGGCATCAATGGATGATACCCTCCTATTAGAAGTAACGGGATCGGCAGTAAACAAAATTCCTGCCGCCTGGGGGAAGACCATCTTCTGAACAACCACAGACAGGTAGACTTTTCGGTGGTCGAAGCCGTTTTGCAGGCGATAAGTTACTGCTCTCTCGGTAAATAGCGATGCCCAGCACTTGCTGATATGTTTTAAGATTGCCTTCTTGCCGATAATGCTCAGATACGTATCCTGCTGGCCGGCAAAAGAGGCCGTCGGTAAGTCCTCGGCCGTGGAGCTGGATCGTACGGCATAGGCACTTTTTTCTCCCAGCCTTAAGAGGTGACTGGTTATTTCTTCACTAATATCTTCAGGAATGGCTATCCCTTCTATGACCCTGCGCATTTCACCGCTAAGTTCACCGATTCTATTTTTATCTTCCGCCGTAAGAAGCGATAACTGATCAAGTAATTCTTCAATCGACGGCGTTTCCCCCATGATTCTTTTAAAAGCCGCCGTAGAAATACAAAAACCATCCGGTACGTGAATTCCTTCAATTCGGGCAAGTTCCCCCAGGTCCGCGCCTTTACCCCCAACCACCATGAGCTTTGTTTGGTCCATATCCTGAAGACCAAGCACATAGGAACTCATAGGTCTCCCTCCTTTGGCAATTCCTCTCCAGGCTAAATGATTTATCCGAGTAGCCCGGAATTGCATTATAGCAGCCGCCAAGGGGGATAAACAGTCTATATTTACAAATTTTCCTATGCTATAATTAGGGTGGAAAAATACTAACCCGATGCCAAGGCACATCTTTCTCATCCAAGGTTTTTCAAAATCTCATGATAGCGTATGGTTGCCAATTCGCTTGGTTTACCCTTTTTACAGAATGAAAGTCCGACCAGCTTCCGATTAACGCGTTCAACCACAATCTGACCACCGACCATTTTGGATTCCAGCGTTTTTAATGCCTCAAGAAACCGTTCATCATTCTTGGCCCTATTGTAAAAGGACAAAACATAAACATAGACAAAGAGATTATAATTGCGAAAAGGATATTCGACCTGCATAAATAGTGTGCCTATTCCATAATGACATGGACCAATTGGCTTTCGGATTATCCAATGCTCAAGTAAAAAATCCACCGCTCTGTCAAGCGCCGGTTCTTGGTTAAGATAGTCACTAAAACGGAAGGCATTCAGAACCGTAAGGGTGGGGAAAGGATTTGAATACTCTGTTTCCGGCCCCCGGCCAAAGCTGAACTTATTGCATCGCCAGCCGCCGTCAGTATACTGGATGTCCAAAAGATGCCGGAAAGTTTTTTGCAGTCTTTCATCCAAAACATACCCCATGTGGCAAAGTGTATTGGCTGCATGTGCGGTTTGACAAGGATAGATGCCGCCCCGCGGGTACATTTTGAAACGTCCATCCTTTTGCCAAGTACTGAAAATCAAATCAGCAGCTTCTTGCAACAGAGGTTCGCCAGGTTCCATACCTAATTCCAGCAAGAGAAGCACGCTCTCCAGAGTTGAGAAAGGTGCTCCTTTTAGCAAGCGTTTGTCCGCTGTGGTCCAAAGCTCGCCGCCATTATCATACCTGTGCGACAATATCGCTTCAACATCCGATAAATATTGCTTCTCAACCCCCATTCCTTTCACCTCCGTTGGTTTAACATCTATTTTTATAGCCTTAGCGCATTCTGTCGGCAACGTCTTCCGCAGAAACAACTTTTCCAGCAGTCAAATCAGTCAGGCCTTTCTCGATCTCAGCATTGAATTGCTCCTCGGTAAGCGAACCCACTGCTAGAGGTTTACTTTGCGGGAGCTTCAATTCAAAGGGAATACCTCGCTGAAGCACGACCTGCCTGAGAAAAAGTCCGATTGCATTTGACATCGGGATACCAAGCTGCTCTAGAACAAGCTCTGCCTGTTCTTTGATTTCTGGCTCGACTCGGGCAAATATATTTGATGTTCTTGCCATAATAAACACCTCCTATTCTGATATTATTATGCCCGATTGTATTGCGGAGTGCAATCGATTAGCTAAATTGTTATAGAATGACTAAAGGCTATCTTGAGCCTGTTGTTTACAATAAAGGCAACAATGAACTGATGCAGGGAGCAGAACGGCTGCGGCATCAAAAGGAATCCTTAGTCCGCTTCTTAAACAGCAACACTCAAAACCTGAGCGAAATCAGTGAGCAGCTTGATAAACTATTAAACCAGTATTGCGATATAAATAACTTTTGTAAGTAGATCGGTTTTGTTACTATTTATTATTATCATTTGAAGTAGTGGCTCAATTTTTCAAATGAGGCCCGCTGGAAAACCGGCGGGCCTTTTGTCTGGATTTAGTTTGCTCTACTGCGCCGTATTCGGGAGGTCATTGATCAGCAGCGCATGCCTGGCCCAGTGTCGGTGCTGGGACAGCTGGTTGATGAATTCCGTTCCGAAGGACTTCAGGTCGCTGGCTCCATTGACGGCGATGATACCCTGGAAGACCCAGGGCGTGGCCGCATTTCCCGGTAGGCCGGATATTAATGAGGCTGCGTCCGTCGCTTTAAGCAGGTCGATCCCTTCGTTGGTGGCCCCGATCGTCTTGGCGTGGTGCAGGGCCTCATTGATAAAGGCGCGCGCATCGGCATTTTGCTTAAGCGCGTTGATATGGTCTCCGGCGGGGATGAAAACCGCATCGTAAACCAGCGCGCCGGCTGTGGTCAAGGACTTGTCGGGCGCAAGCTTCGCGCTGTTCCTGCCGGTAATGGGAGCCAAAGATATGCCCACAGTTTCGGGCACTGCCCCGGCCCCTTTAAGCGCATCCGTCATAGCCTGTACTGCGATAGGGCAGTACCCATTATCCACGAGGATGGCAACCTTTCTGGTTTTGGCTGTCTTGATGGTATTTTCCTGGCTGAGCGCGGGGGAAGACGCCGTTACCCCGCTGGGCGCTGTCTGCGGGGGCGGATTGACCCCGATGCCTGCCGCTATCTGCATTCCCAGTTCAGGCGCAACCTGGGCAAACATGTCGGCTACCGCCTGTTTGATCTTCTTGTCCTTGACGCTGCCCACCTCAAAGTGGAAGGCATCGATAATATGCTCTTTTTCCGCCGGGGACATGCTGTTCCAGAACAGGGTGGCCTGGCTGAAATGGTCCTGGAAACTCTGGCTGCGGCTCCGCACCTTGTGCCCGTCCACCTTCTGGGTGTAATGGACAAACCCTCCTTCCGCCTCAGTGGCGGGGGCAGGCGAATTCTGGGCCAGGTCATTAGGAAAGTAGCTGACCGGCCCCGGATGGATGCGCATCTGGTGCAGGGCGTCACGCTGGTCGTTGTGCACGGGCACGACCGGACGGTTAATCGGGATCTGCCGAAAATTGGGGCCGCCCAGGCGGCTTAGCTGGGTATCTTCATAGGAAAACAGGCGCCCCTGCAGGAGCGGATCGTTGCTGAAGTCGATACCGGGTACTATGTTGGCCGGGCAAAAAGCGACCTGTTCCGTTTCAGCAAAGAAGTTGTTCACATTCTTGTTCAGGGTCATTTTGCCGATAATTTTGACCGGGACCACTTCTTCGGGCCAGATTTTGGTCGGGTCGAGGATATCGAAATCGAAATTGAATTCCTGGTCTTCCTCGATGATCTGCACCCCGAATTCATATTCCGGGTAATTGCCCTGTTCGATAGCGTCCCACAGGTCGCGGCGGTGGAAATCCGGATCCTTGCCCGAGAGCTTCTGCGCTTCATCGCGCACTAGGGAATGCACCCCCAGGAGCGGCTTCCAGTGAAATTTTACAAACCGCGCCTTGCCTTGGGCGTTGATAAAGCGGAAAGTGTTGACCCCAAAGCCCTCCATCATACGGAAACTCCGGGGGATGGCCCGGTCCGACATGACCCACATGACCATGTGGGCCAACTCCGGCGTGTTGATGACGAAGTCCCAGAAAGTGTCGTGGGCAGTGGTGGCCTGGGGCACCTCGTTGTGCGGTTCGGGTTTGATCGCGTGGACCAAGTCCGGGAATTTGATAGCATCCTGAATGAAGAAGATCGGGATGTTATTGCCCACCAGATCGAAATTTCCGTCTTCGGTATAAAATTTCGTGGCAAAGCCGCGCACATCGCGCACGGTGTCGGCCGACCCCTTGGAGCCGACGACGGTGGAAAAACGTACGAATACCGGGGTTCTAACGTTAGGGTCCTGCAGGAATTTGGCCTTCGTGAATTCGGCCATGGATTCATACAGTTGGAAAACCCCGTGGGCACCAAACCCGCGCGCATGCACGACGCGCTCCGGGATGCGCTCATGGTCGAAGTGGGTGATTTTCTCCCGGAAGTGGAAGTCCTCCAGCAGGGTCGGTCCCCGCTCCCCGGCTTTTAATGAATCATCCGTATTGGCAAGCTTGAGCCCGTTGTCAGTGGTCAGCTTCTGCCCCCTATCGTTTTCCAGATAAGGCTTGAGCTGCTCCATCTTCTTCATACTGTTATCATTTGATTCTTTGAAATGCAAGGCTGAGTCTCCTTTCGGTGGATATTTTGCTTTCATCATATATATCAGTATCCCAAATCGTTTGAGGTTTTATTACGTTACACCGAGGGGGCCAACAAGGGGACGTTCTTTTTGTTGGCTTTTTAAAATTACATTGTATAATGGTATAAATTTGCTGAAATGTTGGTGAAGGAATACGACAACCCAGAAAGCGAAGTGAAAATGGTATACCATATGATTCTACGAAGATCAACAGATAAGATATTTTTTACGATGATGATTATCGGCCTTATATTAGCCAACAAAAAGAACGTCCCTCTGTTGGCCCCGCCACGTGATCTGAGACAAGGACAAATCCCATACCGTGATTTACGCTGTAAATTCACCCATATGGATTTTCGCCTGGAATGTTAGCTAATGTTAGCTATTTTACAACAAAATATTCTGGCCTACCGAAAAGGCGGTCAACGTTAGCCTTCTTATTTAAACGATAAGCTCCCCGCTGTCCGATTATTTATACCAATTTCTCATTATAAGCCTTGATCTCTGTTTCGAGCCACTTACACCAACTGTCTAATCCCTCACCTGTCTTACTTGATACCTCGAAGACCTTAATATCAGGATTAAGTTTTTGCAGTCTTTCTTTTAGGAGATCTATATTGAAATCAAAATAGGGTAGGCAATCGGTCTTATTTATCACGAGGGCATCACAGACTGAAAACATCAGAGGATATTTAAGTACCTTGTCATCCCCCTCGGGAACACTCAAAATCATAACCTTACAGGTCGCACCGGTATCAAATTCCGCCGGACATACAAGGTTGCCGATATTCTCAATAAAAAGTAAATCCAAATTTTTTAAATCGATTTGTTCCAGAGCTGTGTTGATCATGGGAGCATCGAGATGACAGGCACCGCCTGTTCTCAATTGAACTGTGGGTACCTTTTCAGCCATAATCTTTTCTGAATCAACTAATGATTCGATATCTCCCTCGATTACACCAATCTGGAAATCATTTTTTAATTGACGAATGGTTTTTATAAGCAGGCTGGTCTTGCCTGCTCCCGGAGAGGCCATCAGGTTAAGCATAAATACTTTTTCTTTTAGTAGCAGGCCTCGAATGTCATCTGCTAAATCCTGGTTATCAGAAAGGATTTCTTCCTTAATGTCAATTAAACGAATTGTGTCCACTATATCACCTCAATTTCTTCTATGATTAATTCCCTGCCTGATGCAAGATTAACTTTTATTCCACTACAGTAAGGACATAAGATTTTGTCCATTTTCCTAATATTAATAGGGAAAGCTTTTCCGCAATCCTCACACATAACAGTTGCCGGCGACTGGTGTATTATTATTTTGGCTCCTTCAGCTATGGTACCGCGACTTACGTAGTCAAAATAACGCTGCATCCATTCTTCGATAATATCATGCAATTCGCCGACCTTTAAGCTTATACTGACTACCCTGTCAGCATTACTTACTTCAGCGTGCCTTAAAACTACTTTCAGAACTCCTTCTGTAACACCTAATTCGTGCATTGTTTTATCCTCTTATATTTTATTTCTATACCTTTCCATAGCCTTATTGGTATCAAAATAGGTATCAGGAGGCTCATAAATATGTTCATCATCTTTTCTTATTAGTGAGAGAGCTTTGGTCGGGCAGGCAGTTACGCATAAACCGCACCCTGCGCACTTCCTTTGGTCGAATTGTAAATTACCATCTATAATCTGACGCGCATTAAACGGGCACCTTCCAACGCAAATATCAGCACAACCCTCGGCACAAAGGGATTCGTCTACCTGACAATAATAGTTGCTTATAACTTCATTAGCCGGCCCGGGTAAAGCTTTCGCCAGAGCCAATATTCCGCAACAACACGAACAGCAGCTGCACATTACTTCAACATTCTTTGAATTATAAATTTGGGTTATCCGGCCATCCTTTTCACCACTTCTAGCTATCTGTAAAGCCTCATCCATACTGATTTCACGAGCTATCCCATTTTCTACATAGTATTTTGCAAAATCATCGAAAACCATACAGGTTTCCAAAGTATGGGTACATGAAGTTTCGCCCATTCTGGCCGCTAATCGGCAACAACAAGGAGAGACTGCAAAATATTTTTTGCTTCTAATTATTGATTCAGCATCATCAATGGGCAAAATTTTACTTTCCGCTACAATTGATGAATTAACCGGTATTGTTCTGAATAGGGGGGTGTCAGTGCCGTAAAACTGAGGACCCCACCCGGCTCCCATATGATTATTAAAATCCGTCATCCACCCCGGGTCTAGTTTATCGACATTAAATTCATATACTCCATGCGCAACCGGAATAATATGATAGCTCACTTCTTCATTCCTGCGAAGCCTGAATATAAGTCCCCTTTTTGACATATCTTTAAGTTTTTTAGTTACCACATCAATATCTTTCCCAGTCTGAGCTGCAAATTCAGCCGGAGTCTGAAAATCATCATTCATTTCTAAAAAATATTCAGCATCTTCAGGAGTAAAAAACCGTTTTAGGAAAGTAAACTCATAACCAGCCTCGGTTGGAGCAAAGCCTACTCCTAATTGATTCAGTTTATCTCGTAATTTTACATATATATCATCACTCATACTACATCCTCCTTAATTGCTTACCGTCTGATGAAAAATAAAAAGTCAATATACCTAGTTTGTAATTAACACACCTCCCCTACCAATTTTTTTAATGCTCCAGTAACCGGATGAGCCTTTACTTTTGACTTTATACCCTGCCTTATTTATCTTCCACTAAAGCCTTGACTGTTCTTTTTAGTTTCTGCTGCATTACAACAGCTGGAATTCCCTGAGTTATGGCTAGAAAAGCCCATCTCAGAATAGACCGTGGAGCAAAATGAACATCACAACGCAGGATCATTCTGGTTTTTCCCGGGGATAGTTCACGCAGAACAAACACCCAGCTATAAGCCATCTCTTCATTAAAGGGATTATATGGTTTTGAGCCTTTCACCTTGCAAGGTTTACGAGAATCGCTGTATCCGATCAAATATTCATTTTCCTTGAAATCTACAACTTCCACCCCGACCCCGCCTTTGTGGAAGAATTTCCAGTCTCCCTTTTTAATATGCTGCCATTCAGGTTTGATTTCATATACATTATGAATATCACAGCCCACCATATTTTCGAAAAACTGATAACTGTAAAATCCTGCTTTGGTGCGGCACATTTGCACTATATAAGGCCATATCTGAGAAGGTGCTGCATTAATAGTAATCGCATTTGTATCGCGAAATGCCCTTTCCTTTTCAAGCAAATAATCACCAGGTAAAGACATATTTTTTTCCTTTTTGGTGGTGTGACCAACATTTAAACACAGTAATAAAATAATGCCCAAACTAACAAGCCCCAGTACTATTATTCCCAGGATAATCCACCAAATTGTGTTCATGTTTTGTTTTCCTCCCTAAATTTGAATTATATCTGTAAGCACATAAATACTGTAAACAATCAGAGTCACAACAAAGTCAACATACGGTCACTCATGTTAAAATAAAAGATTTCAAGTATTTAGGGGAGAAATTAAAAAGCTGGAAGAATAAAGAGGTGGCTAAAGAAAAGGCAACAGCAAACTGTTGCCAGGCGGTGGAAATGAAGGAGTCTTATTTCTGAATTTTTAAATTAGTTAATTTATCGATCAAACCTATATCTTCTTTTTCTTTTGCTAATCTGTTAATTGAGAGTTTTGCATAATAATTAGCGCTAAAAAACAGGGGCTTTGCGAAGACAAA